>ERZ780157.11-NODE-11-length-248756-cov-34.907853_pt1 | contig 248756 bp, 293 predicted proteins | sample MGYA00511169_ERZ780157 | MGnify/ENA primary metagenome ERZ780157 (study PRJEB29588, sample SAMEA1965149) | human gut metagenome | biome: human gut; feature: human-associated habitat; material: faeces | place: Denmark | collected 2008/2010 ...
TCTAAGAGATAAGCTTTAGAAGATACCTCTTTCTGTGTGAAATTCTGAAGGTACAGAATAAAAAGTACCGGGAAAATTTAACGCTGCAGCAGGTGTTAAATTTTTTCTGTATATAGGGGATTGGTCAAATGGTATGATAGGAGTCTCCAAAACTTTTGGTGGGAGTTCGATTCTCTCATCCCCTGCTAGACAGGCGTCAGAAACCTTGTAAAACCAAGGCTTCTGGCGCTTTTTGTTTGTGAAAAAACAAAATCCGTAATAATTACGGAACGAAAATCAAGGAGCAATATACTTCATGTATGAACTTAAGAGACAGTTTTCTACTGTTGAATACAGAGAGAAAACACATGTGTATCAGACAGGAGGTATATGATATGATGTAGACAGGGTCCGCGGCATATGCCGTGGACTTTATTCTTTATGAGCAAATTTTAACGTAATATGTTAATATAGAAAAAGAATAGAGATGACTGAGGTTGAGGAACTATGAGAATAATACACTGTGCGGATATCCATCTTGATTCAGCCCTGAGTGCACATCTTGGAAGAGAAAGAGCCAGAGGCAGAAGAAATGAGATACTTAACACATTCAGGAAAATATTCGGGTATGCTGCAGAGAATGACGTGCAGGCGGTAATAATAGCGGGGGATCTCTTTGATTCAGAGACAGTGTCTGCCACGACGATAAATGTTGTTCTGGGGGAGATAGCGAAGTATGCTGACATAGATGTGTTCTATCTGAGGGGAAATCATGACCCGGATGAAAGCTTATTTGCGGGGCGGAGACTCCCAGAGAATCTGTATTTATTCGGAGATGAGTGGACGCAGTATCAGCTTAAGGGATCACGTATAGTGATCGCGGGCGCTGTGCTGAATGACGAAAACTGCAACAGCATATATGATGAACTCGAACTGGATGAGAACGATATAAATATTGTCACACTCCACGGCCAGGAGCAGGAATATGGCAGGGCTCGCAACATGAATGATGTATGCCTGAAGAAACTCAGGGGAAGAGGCATAGATTATCTGGCTCTGGGACATGTGCACGGAAGAAAGCTGGAAAGCCTTGATCACAGGGGATTCTACTGCTATCCGGGATGTCTGGAGGGCAGGGGCTTTGACGAGTGCGGTGAGCACGGCTTTATGATGCTTGACGTGGATGAGAGGAAGCATATGGTTGAGACCGAATTTGTGCCATTTGCCTATAGAAGGCTGTTCGATGTGGAAGTGGACGTGACAGGGGCAGAGTCAAGCTCTGATGCGGCGGACATGATCGCAGACAGACTGTATCAGGAACTGCCGGGGACAATGGAAGATGAGTCCAGGGACATGGTGAGGGTATCCCTCACAGGCGCGGTAAATGTTGAGAGCGAGATAAACACGGATTATCTGACTAAGCAGTTTCAGGATTCGTTCTACTATATGGAGATCTTGGATCACACGGATTTTCAGGTGGATTACACGAGGTATGTGAATGATGCGTCCCTCAAGGGCGAATTCGTGAGGAAGGTCATGGGGCAGGATATGAGTGAAAATGACAAGGCATATGTGATCCAGACAGGACTCAGGGCTCTTTCGGGCGAGGAGATATTTTAAGTATGAGATTGATATCTTGTTATATAGATGGATTTGGCAAATTGAATAACATGGAAGTCCAGTTCGAGGATGGGATAAATACATTTGTCCAGGATAATGGCTGGGGCAAGTCGACTCTTGCTGCTTTTATCCGGGTCATGCTGTATGGCTTCGACGGTGAGACGAAGAGAAATGACATTGAGAATGAAAGAAAAAGATATCGCCCGTGGTCGGGGGCTGCCTATGGCGGAGAACTGGTATTTGAGAGCAGGGGCAGAAACTACAGGGTTCAGAGGACATTTGGCGCGAAGAAGAGCGATGACAAATGCGTGATATACGACGAGGCGACTCATGCTGTGACAGGAATGTTCACGGATAAGCTTGGGGAGGAGCTGTTTCATGTGGATTCTGCGTCATTTGTGAGAAGTATGTACATAGGGCAGGATGACTGCCGGACCTGGGCGACGGATGGGATAAGTGCTAAGCTTGGTAATATCGCTGACAGCACGGATGATATAAGCAATTATGAGAATGCCAGACAGATACTGAAGAATGTTATAAACAGGCAGTCGCCAACCAAGCGGACGGGGGAACTGTACAGGAGAAAATATGAGCTTGATGGGATGCGTGAGCAGGTCAGGGAGCTTGATGGAATAGACAGAAGTATAAATGAGCTGAATAAAAATATCCGTGAGATAGAAATGCAGAATCAGAACCGGATGAGGCGGCAGAGACAGAAAGCCGTTGTAAAGCATGAACCGTTGAAGCCAGAATCAGCGAAGCCAGAGGCAGATAATGCAGAAAAACTAGAAACCATTGGAAGTAGCGTAAATAATAAAAAACGTGGCAGTAAATATATCATGACAGGATTTTGTGCGTTGATCGCAGCACTTTTATCTCTGGGAATGTGGAAATTTATGCTTGGAATAGAAGAACCTGACGATATGGCTATGATTATATTTGTTGTATGTGCAGGTATGTTTTTTGTACTCGGAATCTACTACATTATACGCGGGATAAATGAAAAGATCAGGCACAGGAAGAATAAGGTGGAAGAGCCGGGGGATGCCGCTGATGATACCAGATCGGACGGATCAGATGATATATATACAGCCGATGACGAATACGATATGGATGAGGAGATGTCGGTCTATATGGCAGAAAACATGAGACTTGGCGAGTATGCCAGGGAACTGGCGGAGCTCAAGCTTCGAAGACAGGAGATAGCTGCTGTGAAGGCATCGTTGGCGGATAAGAAAAAGGCTTTGGAAGACGATCTGCACAGATACGAGCTCAACGTAAAGGCGTACGAGCTGCTGGGGGAGGCCAGGGATACATTTGCAGTGGGACATTCGGTGCCGGTCATGGAGGCATTTGACAGGTATTATGAGTGCGTTACAGGAGAGCATGTAGGAAATGTACAGGCGGCCCCGGATATGACAATCAGGTACAGAGAGCAGGGAATGTACAGGGATTCTCAGACCTTGAGCTCGGGACTGGCGGATATCCTCGGAGTGTGTGTAAGAGTTGCAATAGTGGACAGCATGTATCAGGATGAAAAGCCGATGCTCATAATGGATGATCCATTTGTCAATCTTGATGACAGAAATATGGCGGGGGCGAAGAAATTTGTGGAGAAGATATCGGAAAAATATCAAATATTGTATTTTACATGCAGCCAAAATCGTGTACTATAGATACATAATAAATACTCAGGAGGAAGTATGTTGCGGACAATAAGGAAGGGATTGTATAAGTCGAATAACGTAAGATTTCTTGCTCTGCTCATCGCTGTGGCATTTGTTCTGCTGACGGAGATGGCGTGTGTGGGGAACATGACGGCCAAAGCGGAGACTGCAGGGGATGTGGCTGCATCTGTATATGCGGATACGGAGGTTCCGGGGGTGGCGACGCCTACCAGCGTGGTGGAGAAAACAGCACTTAAGATGAACAGCAGTACATATGTGTTTACGAACTCCACCGATGGCATGTTCAGACTCAGCTTTGCGGAGGGCGAGAGTTACTTCATTGGTTCAGGTGAGGACAGTGATACACTTATCACATACGCACTGATAAGATATAACTCCAAGTTTTATCTTGTCGCAGCGGATGACAGCGATGCAAATGTGGAGTATAACGGAAGCTACACAGACACCAGCTTTGAGATGCTGAAGTCAGCGAATTATAATTCTTCAAGCAGATATGTCAACATGAGCGTTAAGAGCGGCAATACCATAGAGCTCAAAAAGTTTACATTTGCCAGGGACTATTCTGTAGCTCTGACAGGATATTACAATGGAGTGTATTATAGCGAGGGCAGTCCGGCGACAGGACTGTTCACAAGATCCGGGTACTGTGATTACTTTGTGAGTGGCAAGGCTGTTGTGGGAGATGGCTGGTACAAATATGGCAGCAGTTCACCGGCAGGGGAGCTTGTTGACGCGGATATATCCGGAAGCATGTCTGGAAATGATGTGAAGTATATCCAGCTTTTTGATGGGCATGTTGTGAGCGCTTATCACGGCAATTATTTCTACAGCTATAATGGAACAGTCAGGATCACCGTCAAGAATAAGGCTGTCATGGTAAATAATATAAAAGTCCTGTTTGACAAGAATGGAAATGCGTACAAGGGACTCAGAACAGAAAATTCCAGAGTGTACTACTACGAAGCGGGTATTCCGGTCAAGAACGTGGTGAAGCAGTTTGGAGAAGACTATTATTACTTTGGAAGTGACGGTGCTGCGGTGAGATCGACCTGGATCACATCAGGAAACTGCGTGTATTATTTTGCGGTGGACGGCAAGGCAGTAAGGCGGATGCAGTCGGGAAGACTGTACCAGTATTCGTCGGGGAAATGGACCAGTACGGCAACCGGTGTATACGAGGTAAACAGAAGATATTATTACTTTGTGAACGGTGCGAAGAGCAACGTCACGAAGTGGTATGAGATCTCAAGGGATAAGAAGTATTACATAAGAAACGGAGAGGCAACCTATTTTGTACAGGTGGACGGCATAAGATACAGATGTCAGAAGGTGGCGAGCGAGGGCGGCTGGACGGCTGCGGTGAATGCGTGGATACCTTCATTTGGACATGTTGTGCTCCACACGGACAGCACGGGAATATCTGATGCGATATATTACAGATCGACACATACTGTATCGGGATATGCAGACACGTACAGAGTATTCTCGAATAACAGATGGATAGTAAAGAAGAATTCTGTGGTGAGACTGCAGGACAACTGCAGTTACTTTGGTAAAACAGGTAAGGCTGTCAGAACAAAGGGCTGGCAGACGATTAGTGATTACAGTGCGGCTTATGTAGGCGATGAGGGAACTGTAACTGAATATGTGTATTATGACGAGAGTACAGGATATTCCGAGTACAGAAGTGGCAAGCTGCTCAACGACAAGTCTGAGGGTCTTAAGAACGCCAAGATCAACAACAAGAAGGTGTATTATTTCAGCGATGCAAATGGACGCTGCAGTAAACTCACGAAGATAGTAGTGGGTGATGTGGAGTATGAATTTGACAGTTGGGGAAGATGCTTCAAGACAGATTCGATAAGCTGGGATTTTGATGAATGGATGAAGAGGGTTGTCAATGAATATCTGGGCAAGACAGGAATCTACTGCAATGTATTTGTGGCAAATGCGCTTAGATACGCAGGCAGCAGCACTCCGGGAAGTGATATGTCAGTCAAGTACACTGACTTTGCAAATGGCGGATTCGTGATCAGTTCATCAAATATATGCTCAGACTGGGCACTCCGCAAGGTCATCGCCAAGGCGATTCTGGCGCAGAATGGAAGCTGGGGTGAGGCGACGGATTACGAGCTCACAGCGGACAGGGAGGACTTCTCATACGATGTGCTCCTGCCTGGTGATATAGTTGTCTACTATACGAATGGAGAGCCGACCCATGTCGGAATCTATTTTGGAAAGTTCTCTTCAGCGACTGCACTTAAGCAGTATCTGAGAAAGCTTGGAGTTCCGGCTTCGGCATGTGAGGCATATGTGCATGACTGGGGTTCTAACAGCGGAAATAAGCCTGAATACTGGATCATTCAGGGTGGAATGGGCAGCAGCGATCAGGTCTATATAAGCAATTCTGCATATGATCTGTCGGGACAGTATGCCATGAAGATAATTCATGTGAGACATTAGAATGTAGAGAGATTGACATAAATGTACAGGGAACTGTGCATGAGACATGTATGAACAATAGATGTACAGGAGACTGTGCATGATAACAAAGAAAACACCATATATGAATACGGTGAGTGGATACCTTATATGGATCCTCTTTGCTGTAGTCGTATATGGTGTTTTTGGTATTTGTTGATATAGTTAAGCCTGCAGGTTTGACATGAGCGATTCCGCCATCAGTCCTCCTCGGACAGTTCCTCCCATTTCGTGTAGAGCTCGTTGAGTTCTGTGTCGGCTTCGTTCCTCTGCTTTGTGAGGTCGTTCAGCAGACCGACATTTGTGGCGTTCTCAGGAAGAAGAAACTGTTCATCGATCTCTGCGATCCTGTTCTCAAGTTCCTCGATGGATGCCTCAAGCTTCTTCAGGTCATTTGCCTTCTTGCGCTGCCTTGCCGCCTCAGCTTTGCTTTCCTGCCATGAGAGCTTGGCCTGTGAGACAGCGGGAGCGGTCTGGGCCGGTGCGTCAGAGACTCCGCTTATTGGAGTGAATGGACTTCCTGAATCTGTGGAATACGTTCTGTGGGTCTCGTAGTAATCGTAATTGCCTATATAGCTTGTGAGCTGTTTGTCCCTTAACTCGATGATCCTTGTGGCCGTCTGGTTGATGAAGTATCTGTCGTGGGATACATACAGGACAGTGCCGGTGTAGTTCCTTATGGCATTCTCCAGTATCTCTTTTGATGTGATATCCAGGTGGTTCGTCGGCTCATCCAGAATAAGAAAGTTGGCGGAAGAGAGCATCAGTTTGGCAAGGGACACACGTCCACGCTCGCCACCTGACAGATCCTGTATCCTCTTGAACACGTCCTCACCTGTGAAGAGGAATGCCGCAAGGACATTACGGATTCTGGTGTTGGACAGATCAGGGTAGGCGTCGCTTATTTCATCGAATATGGTGTTGGACATCGTGAGTACCTGATGTTCCTGATCGTAGTAACCGATCTTGACGCGTGATCCAAGTATGATAGCTCCGGCATCTTTGGATACAAGCCTGTTGATCATCTTCAGTATGGTTGTCTTTCCGGTTCCATTTCCACCTATCAGGGCGACGTGTTCGCCACGTTTGATATCCATATCTATTCCTGAGAACAGATTATTGTCGCCAAATGATTTGGAGAGTCCTTCGATCGTAAGAACATCCTCGCCGCTTAAGACATTTGGCTCAAGAGTGATCCTCATCTCGGATGCAACCTCGGTTGGCTTGTCGAGACGTTCTATACGTGAGAGCATCTTCTCACGGCTCTCTGCACGTTTGATGGACTTCTCACGGTTGAACTGCTTGAGCTTCGTGATGACCTCCTCCTGATGCTTGATCTCCTGTTGTTGGTTGAGATATGCCTTCATCATGTTCTCACGGATCTCTGCACGCTTTTGTGCGAAGTAGGTGTAGTTGCCATTGTATACCTGGCTGTGGCCATTGTCGAGCTCGACTATCTTGGTCACGATCTTGTCGAGGAAATAACGGTCGTGGGAGACGATGATGACGCTTCCCTGGTAGGATGACAGGAAGCCCTCAAGCCATGAGATGGATTCCATGTCCAGATGGTTTGTCGGCTCATCGAGGATGATGATATCCGGCTTCACCATGAGTAGTCTGCCGAGTGCAAGTCTTGTCCTCTGGCCACCGGACAGAGAGTCCGTGTGGCGGTCATAATCCTCCTTGGAGAAACCTAGTCCTTTGAGAACTCCATTTGCCTCGCTCTCACAGCTATAGCCGTTCTTATATTCGAATTCGTGGGTGTAGCGGTTGTAGAGCTCCAAAGATTTCTCAAGCTCCTCACCGGACTGCTCAGCCATAGTGTGTTCAAGTTCGCGCATCCTGTCCTGAAGCTCAAGGATAGGCTTGAGTGCATCCATCATGACTCCGCGGACAGTGGTGTTGTAATTGCTCTCCTGATACTGGGACAGATAACCGATTGTCCTGTCCTTTGACACTATGACCTGACCGGAGTCAGCACTTTCCTCACCCATTATTATCTTGAGAAGAGTGGTCTTGCCGGCGCCGTTTATGCCGACTATAGCCATTTTCTCCTTTTCCTCAAGATGAAAAGAAATATTGTCCAATATAACATCTGTGCCAAATGCTTTGCAGATGTTCTGACAGTCTAAAATCATAATTTAACCTCTCATTTGTGTTCTAGCCTTTTAATTATATATACAAGCCTTTACTTTCGCAAGAAAATGGAGTGGATTTTATACTATAAGGGTGGAATTGCACTGTTTTTTATAAAATGTTCATATTATTTTAAGCAAAATACACAATTATTGTGATATACTAGATAAAGATATGCGTGGATATAGGAAAGACGCCGCAGGGCGGATTGATATATAATTACAGAAAAGGAATGATGGAATGGATTATAGCATCTATGACTATAATAGTGACGAGAAGCTTCTTCAGGAACAGGAGATAGAGGAGATCAACAATGTGAAGATGAGTCTGCTCAACACTCTTGTCACGAAGCTGAACAATGCGGGAATATATTTTAACAGTACATCGAGAATCAAGTCAGAATCGTCACTTCTGCACAAGCTGGAGACTGGTAAATACTCCATGCAGGAAGGTGGAAGAAAGATTCAGGATATCATAGGTATACGAATCAACCTGTTCTATCTGGAGGACATGGATATATGTGAGAAGATACTTGAGGAGACGTTTCTTCTGGACAATTGGTCCAAGACGAAGAATGAGGAGAACAAATTTGAGGCACAGAAATGTAACGGTGTGTTCAGGATACCGAGCAAATATCTGCGAAACATACCTGCAAGTGTGTGGAACAAGCCATTTGACCAGACATTTGAGGTACAGCTCAGGACGGTGCTCTTCGAGGGTTGGCATGAGATAGAGCATGAGATGAGATATAAGTATAAGCTGGGTTCTGATTCCAAGGAGACCGATCTGTGGACTGGACATGAGGATCTGTCCAGAGTCATGAACAGTATCATAGCCAATCTGGAGCTGTGCGACTGGTCTATCATGCAGATTTTCAACAGTATTCACGACTCACAGTACAAGGAGAAGAACTGGGAGAATGCCATAAGAAGCAAATACAGGCTCAGGATCACGCAGGATCCGCTTAAGCCTGAGCTCAGGGAATATCTGGACAACAATCCGGACATCGTGGCGCAGTTCCACACTGTGAGCAAGCGCGAACTGGTTGAGATACTGCTCAACAAGAAGTATCACAAGGAGCTGACTCCTGACAGAGTTATTTATCTGATCAACAAGGAGATAGTCCACAACGAGTATATATCAAGGCTGCTTGACAAGGAGCAGTTCGTTCCAGCGGTCAGACCAGAGGTGAAGACTGAGATAAAGCCTATGGTTCCGAATGTTGTGTACAGCCACAGGGTAGGAATACCTGCGGCGGGTTATGACAAGGCGTGTGAGATCATATACAAATGGGTCAGAGAGCACATCAGTATGGTGTTCCCACAGATGCCCGAGGAACTCACGAGTGTGGATTATTCCACCATAGGATATAAGGTATATATAACATATGAGGCCGGTGAGTTTCATATGGATTTCCAGCACATAAGCAATTCAGAGGCTGGTGTTATATGGCATGTGACAGTGGATATGGTGAGTGCCGGGGATATATATGATGTGAATGTGGAGAACATATGTGAGACCATCAACGTCAAGGAGAGAAGATACAGCAGGCCAAAGTTCATGAAGGATATGTTCAATCAGGTTGGCTTTGTAGACGCCGGGATAGTCATGGAGGAGGGATCAAGCCCTGAGGAGATCAGCTATGACAAGCTGAATGCGATTGTTGAGAGCCCTGACAGATATATGCCGATCATAGTCATAGTGAAGCCGGATGAGATACCGGACTGGGCGATAGACTGTGATGGATATATACTCAGAACGGATATGCTGAAGAAGACCCTCAACGGTTTGTGTCATGTATATCTGTGCAGTGGAGACTGCAAGAAGCGCTACGAGGAGGAGTACGGTAAGGAATCCGTGGATGGTGGAGTTATGATGTGGGAGAAGAACAGTAACTACCCGATATTCTACTCCATGGATATCATCAACCAGAGCTTCTTCGAGGAGGTAAACCACAGCATCAATGAGAATGTGGAGTACGAGAAATCTTTTAGATATTCGCTGAGAGAACAGGTTCACGATGAATATCTGAAATAACACAGAGGTAGGCAGACCATGAAGAAATGGTACAGGATAGCAGCCGTAGTGGTTGTCATGGTGGCTGTGATTGCTATGGTCATCATATCAGGCGTGAGACGGTCAGGTGAAAGTGAATATACAAGGAACACGATCACCATGGGAACGGCTGCGTCATTTACAGTGTATGGAAGCCATGGCAGTGAGAATATAGACGGGATGCTGAAGCTCATAGACAGCCTGGACAAGGATGTGCTGTCATGGCGCTCAGCGGACTCTGAGATATACAGGGTGAACAACACATATAAGCCTGATGAGGATATCACGGTGAGCAGCGAGCTTGCGGGTGTGCTGAAGCAGACGCTTGACATATCGAGGGCTCATGACGATCTGTTGGATATCACCATACGGCCTTTGGCGGATGTGTGGGGGATAGAAGATGGCAGGACAGAGATTCCATCACAGGCGGATATAGACAGTGCACTGAGGCTGGTGGATGTGTCAAAGGTAAGTGTGGATGGCGATACGTTAAGGATATCAGAGCCTGGTATGATGCTTGATCTGGGAGCAGTCGGCAAGGGATATGGCTGCGACATGGCAGCAGAGTATCTCAAGGGTACTGATGCAGCCGGTGCATGTGTGGCCCTGGGCGGAAGTATAGTTGTGTACGGAAGCAAGCCTGATGGTACAGCCTGGAAGGTCGGTGTCAAGGATCCGAGAGCTGGAGAGGGAACGACCATGGGTGTCATAAGCTTTGGCGATGGGGAGACGGCATTTGTATCCACATCGGGAGATTATGAAAAGTATTTTGAGCAGGATGGCAGGAGATACCACCACATACTTGATCCCCGGACAGGATATCCGGCATGGAATGGCACTATAGCGGCCACGGTAATGTGTGATAACGGACTGACCAGTGACGCCTTGTCCACACTGTGTATGCTGATGGATAAGGATAAGGCTATGAAGACCATTCAGGAGTATGGTGCGGAGGCCGTCATCATAGATGAGGATAAGAATGTGTATGTCAGTGAAGGCCTGAAGGACCGATTCACCATAACGGCAGAAGACTATAAATTGGCAGAGTGATGTGAAGATATGGCAGGATGGTTTAGAAAAAAAGATCTGATATTGTGTGTAGTCCTTTTAGCAGCGGGAATTATATGCTGGCTTGTCATGCGGCTTGTGCTTCCGACGGGCAATACCGCGGATGTGTATATAGATGACAAACTGGTGCAGACCATAGACATGACAGTCGACGATACCTATGAGTTCAACACGAACAGGGGCAGCAACACTGTTGTGGTTGAATCTGGGAAGATCAGTGTCGGTGATGCGGACTGCCCGGATAAGGTGTGCGTGAATATGGGCTGGAAGAGCAGGAGAGGAGAGACTATAACCTGTCTTCCGCACAAGCTTGTCATAGAGATACAAGGTGGCAGGGAAAGAGATATAGATGTGCAGTAGAGATAAAAATGATCAGAAAAGTTCAGAGACGGCGGTGGATAGAATGCATGGCTGGAGTACAAAAAGGATCACATACACAGGTATGTTCGTGGCCATAGCCATGGTATTTTCCTATCTTGAATCCATGATCCCGGTGAATATAGCTGTTCCGGGAATCAAGCTGGGACTTGCAAATATGGTCACCATAGTTGTCATGTACAGGCTGAGGATATCAGATGCGTGGATAGTGTCACTGGTGAGAGTGGTGCTGTCGTCGCTGTTGTTTGGCAATATGATGGTTATGGTATACAGCATGGCGGGAGCGGTGTTGTCACTTCTGGTCATGACGCTTTGCAGGAAAAAGGATCTGTTTGGTCTCCTTGGAACGAGCATACTAGGCGGAGTGAGCCACAACGCAGGGCAAATAGCAATGGCAGCACTTCTCATGAAGAGTGGAAATATCATGTTGTATATGCCGGTGCTGTGCATATCGGGAACTATAGCCGGTGTGTGCATAGGCCTGGCGGGGGCTGTGCTTGTCAGAAAGCTTCCGTCCATAGAATATTAGAATGATATCCGAATGAATTTATAAATGATCACATGTAAGATACAGAAAAGACATAAGTGTCTATATCTTATATGTGATCGTTTTTTATGCGGATAAGCAGAAGAATTTCCATATTTTAAAATGATAATATATCCCCATTTAGGTTGTTTTTGAGGGCTTAAAGCGTTATTATATAGGGAGATTTTTTTAAAAAAATATATAAGGAAAAGAGGTAGAACATGGGTTTGTTAACATTTCTGGGCGGAATTCATCCATATGAAGGCAAAGAATTGTCAATGGAAAAGCCTGTCAGAGAATACCTTCCAAAAGGTGACTGCGTGTACCCGCTGAGTCAGCATATAGGGGCACCGGCCACACCTATAGTGAAGAAGGGCGACAGAGTCCTGGTTGGTCAGAAGATTGCGGAGACCAGTGGCTTCGTGTCAGCGAATATACATTCATCCATATCGGGAAAGGTCAAGGCAATCGAGCCGAGATATGTGCCTGGTGGATCAAAGGTTGAATCAATAGTTGTAGAGAATGATGGCCTGTTTGAGGAGATCGACTTTGCAGCAAATGTAAAAGATCTGTCCACTCTGTATAGAGAGGATGTGAAGGAGATCATAAAGGAGGCCGGAATAGTAGGAATGGGCGGCGCCGGTTTCCCTGCAAATGTCAAGCTGTCCCCAAAGAATGAGGATGCGATCGACTACATAATAGTAAATGGCGCAGAGTGTGAGCCATATCTTACTTCGGATTACAGAAGGATGATGGAGGAACCGGACAAGCTGATACTGGGACTTGAGATATGTATCAATCTGTTTGATCATGCAAAGGGAATCATCGCTATAGAGGATAATAAGCCTGAGGCAATAGAACTTCTCAGGGATAAGGTAAAGGACAATGACAAGATCGAAGTCCATGTGATGAAGACCAAGTACCCTCAGGGTGCCGAGCGTCAGCTCATATATGCTAACACTGGAAGATATGTCAACTCCAAGATGCTTCCAGCGGATGCTGGATGTATAGTTCACAATGTTGATACCATCGTGTCCATATATGAGGCAGTTATAGAGGGAAGACCACTCTACACAAGGATAGTCACCATAACAGGTGATGCCATAGAGAATCCATGCAATCTTATGGTGAGGATAGGAACAAACTGTCAGGAGCTTATAGAGGCTGCGGGTGGATTTAAGGATGGTGTGGTTCCTGAGAAGGTGATCTCAGGCGGTCCTATGATGGGAAAGGCACTTTTCTCATTGGATGTTCCTGCAACCAAGGGAGTGTCGGCACTGCTGTGTATGACACATGACGAGGTGGCAGACCTTGAACCGAGCAACTGTATCAGATGCGGACGCTGTGTTGATGTGTGTCCGGGACGTATTGTTCCTTCGATGCTTGCTTCACTGGCTGAGCATGGGGATACAGAGGGATTCCTTGCTCACAACGGAATGGAGTGCTGTGAGTGTGGATGCTGTTCGTATGTGTGTCCGGCGAAGAGACATCTGACACAGACAATTGCGGGAACAAGAAAATCCATCATTGCGAATAAAAAGAAGTAGGAGGTGTACACATTGGATAATACATTTAAGATTTCGTCATCTCCACATGTCAGAGATAAACGAAGTACACAGAGCATTATGCTGGATGTGATCATTGCTTTGCTTCCGGCAACCGTATTTGGAATCATCAACTTCGAGCTGAACGCTATGATACTTATACTCACATGCGTGGTCTCATGCGTGCTGTTTGAGTGGCTGTACCAGAAGATGATGAACAGAAAAGTAACCATAAGCGATCTCAGTGCAGTTGTAACAGGACTTCTTCTTGCACTGAACCTCTCACCGGATGTACCGGTGTGGATGGCGATACTCGGAAGTGCATTTGCCATTATAATAGTTAAACAGCTCTTTGGAGGACTGGGATTCAACTTCATGAATCCAGCGCTGGGCGCAAGATGTTTCCTTCTCATATCATTTGCAGGAAGAATGACATCATTCTCGTATGATGGTGTGACAACTGCTACACCTCTTGCAGTACTCAAGAACACAGGGGATCTGGCAAATGTCAATGTACTCAATATGTTTCTTGGAAATATACCGGGAACCATAGGTGAGACATCAGTTGTATGTTTACTTGTTGGTGCGGCTTATCTTCTGATCAGAAGAGTTATAAAGCCGGTTATTCCATTTACATATATAGGAACATTTGCGGTGCTCATTATGATATATGCGGTTGCATCGGGTAGAGGTTTTGATCTTACATTCCTCGCAGCACACCTGTGCGGTGGTGGTCTGATGCTTGGAGCATTCTTTATGGCAACTGACTATGTTACATCACCAATCACACCTGCGGGTAAGGTTGTGTTTGGTGTGATACTTGGTATACTCACATTCTGTTTCAGAATATACGGAGGATCAGCAGAGGGCGTATCATATGCGATCATATTCTCCAACCTGCTTGTGCCACTCATTGAGAGATGGACACAGCCGAAGAGCTTCGGAGAGGGCGCAGAGCTTGCAGCCCAGGGTGACACAGCCGGAACAAAGTCCAAGATGGATACAAAGTCGATTGTTATAGCAACTATAGCAATCATGATAATCACAGTCATAGCAGGATTTGCACTGGCTTATGTATATAAGATCACAAAGGATCCTATAGCAGTTACAGAGCAGAAAGCAAAGGAAGAGGCATATAAGGCGGTATTCGATGATGCGGATTCGTTTGACAGCTATGCTGACTTTGATGCCGATGCGGCTGCAAAGATCCTGTCAGATGCCGGATATAACGCAGATATAGATGAGATCGTGGAAGCAAAGGGCAGCGATGGTTCAGCACTTGGATATGTTGTGACTGTCACATCACATGAGGCGTATAGTGGAGACCTTCAGCTTGCCATGGGAGTCAGAGCGGATGGAACGACAAATGGAATTTCATTCCTGTCACTCTCAGAGACTGCAGGACTTGGTATGGAGGCTGACACAGACAGCTTCAAGTCACAGTTTGCAGGCAAGAAGGTCGATAAGTTCCAGTACACCAAGTCAGGTGCCACAGTGGACGAGGAGATAGATGCCCTGTCAGGAGCTACCATCACAACAAATGCGGTTACCAATGCGGTGAATGCGGGACTTGAGTATGTGAAGTCCATAAATGGTGGTGCTGCTGATTCATCTGCAGCGTCGAACGGAGGTGACAAGTAATGGGAAAATGTACAGAGCGTTTATATAATGGTATTGTGAAAGAGAACCCGACCTTCGTACAGATGCTTGGAATGTGTCCGACACTTGCGGTTACATCATCAGCTATCAATGGCGCAGGAATGGGACTTACGACCACATGTATCCTGGTGCTCAGCAACTTCATGATCTCAGCACTCAGAAAGGTTATACCTGATAAGGTCAGAATACCATCATTTATAGTTATCATAGCTTCGTTTGTTACTATCATACAGTTTCTGCTGCAGGCGTACCTGCCATCACTCAACAGCAGCCTTGGACTGTATATACCACTTATAGTTGTAAACTGTATCATCCTTGGTCGTGCCGAGGCATATGCTTCCAAGAACAAGGTACTTCCATCTATATTTGATGGACTTGGAATGGGTCTTGGATTTACAGTTGGCCTTACACTTATAGGAATGTTCAGAGAGCTTGTCGGAAAGGGCTGTGTATTTGGATTCCAGATACTTGGAGATGGCAACTTACTTCAGAACTCATCGGGAATTATAAAGGGTATAGGCAATGCACTCAGCCTGTACACACCTATAACAATATTCGTACTTGCACCTGGTGCATTCTTCGTGCTTGCATTCATCATAGCATTTATCAACAAGAGAAATGCAAAGAAGGCAGCCGAGGCACTGGCAAATGGAGAGGAGATCCCGGCAGCATGCAGACCGGACTCATGTGCAGGCTGTATCAATGCAGCATGTTGTGGCAAGCTGGTTTCAGAGACTCCGGCTCCTGTAAAGGCAGCAGAGGCTCCGGCGAAACCTTCAGCGGATGCAAAACAGGTTAAGAAGCAGGAAGAGACACCTGCAGCGGCAGATAAGGATGCAGCAAAGAATACAGCGCCAGAGGCTGACAAGCCAGATGAGGCGAAGAAGGATGAGCCAAGACTCAGCCCATATGCACCGACCAGAGAGTCAGTCCTCGCCGACATAAAGCTTGTTCCGAATGCGACAGGAAAGATGCTTAAGGAGCATGCTGAGGAAGTTCAGCAGGAAAAGACGCCAGATGAGGAGCAGCAGACTGTTACAGAGACTCAGTCAGACAGTCAGGACAATCTCCAGAATGAGAAGTCAACAGAGCAGCCAGCAGCAGAACAGGAAGTAGCAGACAAAGTGGCAGCAGAGCAGCCATCAATGGATCAGCCGACGGAAGCAGAGCAGCCAGAACACTCTGCAGAGAACGAGCCAGCAGATTCCGACATAAAGCTCAAGGAGACAATGGCTCATATAAAGAAGAAAAAAGGAAAGGGAGGTAAGAGATAATGAATATTTTATTGTTAGCCATCGGAGCGGCACTTGTAAATAATGTTATCCTCAGCCAGTTCCTCGGACTGTGTCCTTTCCTTGGAGTGTCCAAGAGTGTCAACACAGCAACCGGAATGGGAGCAGCGGTTGTGTTCGTCATGACCATAGCTTCATTTGTCACCAGCGTTGTGTATTACGGCATACTGAGAAGATTCGGACTTGAGTACCTCAACACCATAGTGTTCATCCTTGTGATCGCAGCACTTGTACAGTTTGTTGAGATGTTCCTCAAGAAGAAGGTCAAGTCATTGTATGAATCACTTGGAGTTTACCTTCCACTGATCACGACCAACTGTGCCGTGCTTGGTATCGCTCTCTCAAATGTACAGAGCGGTTACGGTATACTTGAGAGTACCATCAACGGATGTGGCTCTGCAGTCGGATTTACTATAGCCATAGTGATACTTGCAGGAATCAGAGAGAGACTTGAGCACAGCCCTATACCTGAGGCGTTCAAGGGAACCCCTATAGTTCTCATCACATCAGGTCTTATGGCGATTGCGTTCTTCGGTTTCTCAGGATTGATATAAGGAGGGTGCGGATATGACAGGAATATTGATAGCTGTGGCAGTCGTCGCAGGCGTAGGTATTGTGATAGGTATCCTTCTGGGTGTCGCAGGAGAGAAATTTAAGGTAGAAGTAGATGAGAAAGAAATAGCAGTAAGAGAGCTCCTTCCGGGAAATAACTGCGGTGGATGTGGTTATCCGGGATGTGACGGACTGGCAGCGGCCATCGCCAAAGGTGAGATGCCGCCATCAGCGTGTCCTGTTGGAGGCGAGGCAGTGGCAGCGAAGATCAGTGAGGTCATGGGCGTGGAAAACGCTGAAAATACAAGGTATGTGGCATTTGTCAAGTGTGCAGGAGACTGCGAGAAGGCGAAGGATGTATACGAGTATGTTGGACCAAGGGACTGTAAGCTGGCACAGAACAATCCAAACAGCGGTCCTAAGGCATGTACATATGGATGTACAGGTTATGGCTCATGTAAGGCAGTATGTGAGTTCGGGGCTATTGACATTATAGATGGAATTGCGGTAATTAATAAGGAGAAGTGTAAGGCATGCGGCAAATGTGTCACAGAGTGCCCGAGACACCTGATAGAGCTGGTTCCATATGATGCAGAGAGACTTGTCAGATGTAATTCCCATGACAAGGGTCTTCAGGTCAAGGCAGCCTGCAGCGCAGGATGTATCGGATGTACACTGTGTGCAAGGAACTGTGAGGCTGGAGCCATCACGATAGACAGAAACCTTGCTCACATAGATCCGGAGAAGTGTACAAATTGTGGTGCATGTAAGGCCAAGTGCCCAGTAAAGATAATATCGTAAGAAGGTCCCTCCGAAGGTGGGAGATATAAGGAGAAAATTATATGAGATGTCCATTTTGCTCAGCAGATGATACAAAGGTTATCGATTCCAGACCAGCGGAGGATGGAAGTGCGATCAGAAGAAGAAGACAGTGTGACGCCTGTGGTAAGAGATTTACCACATATGAGAAGGTGGAGACCATACCTCTCATAGTCATCAAGAAGGACAAGAACAGAGAGACTTATGACCGTTCCAAGATAGAGTCAGGTGTCATAAAGTCATGCCATAAGCGTCCGGTTTCAGCGGAAGCAGTCACAAAGTGCATAGATGACATAGAGAACACCATCTTCAACATGGAAGTGAGAGAGATAGAGAGCACGACCATAGGTGAGATAGTCATGGATAAGATCAAGGATCTTGATCAGGTAGCCTATGTAAGATTTGCATCAGTGTACAGAGAGTTCAAGGATGTGAATACATTTATGGATGAGCTGGGCAAGCTGCTCACCAGCAATTCGGAGAAGCGATGATAGAGACATACAACACGATATTACAGGAGGGGCAGGACGAGATAGTCGAGAAGAAATCACGATTCATCGGCTATGCAGTCCCTGTGTCCTCGGAGGAAGAGGCATATGCCTTTGTTGAGAAGATCAGGAAGCAGCACTATGATGCAAGGCACAACTGCTATGCATTTGCCATAGGCAGCGAGAATACATTGCTAAGATTCTCTGATGACGGAGAACCGCAGGGAACGGCTGGAAAACCCATCCTGGAGGTTATCACGGGGAATGCGGTGGTTAATATATGTATAGTGGTCACAAGGTATTTTGGTGGAACACTGCTCGGAACAGGTGGTCTTGTGAGAGCATACACCGAGGCAGCCAAGCTTGCACTGTCTGATGCGGGTATACATAAGATGCAGCTTATGAAGCTGGTGAAGATAACCACGAACTACAACGATTCGGGTAAGGTACAATATCTTCTCAGCAACAGTGATGCACTGATAGACAGTACGGATTACACTGCAGATGTGTGCTTCAATGTGGCGGTGCCGGCTGACAGCTATGGATGTCTGGTAAAGCAGATCACAGAGTCTACATCTGCGAGAGCATTGATAGAAGACTCAGGAGAAGAGTACAGATGATGATGAATGGCAGAGCTATAGTAAATATCTTATAGCGCCTGAATATCACTCTGAATATGAGTGCAGCAGCAAGGCTGATGACTGACACTGCGGCGATATGCAGCAGGACATTGAGACAGCCATTGGTGCCGGAATATATGATCAAGGATATAAAGCTGATAATGGCAGCGGGAATAATTCCCGCTGCTATATTTTTTACACAGAATCCGGCTTTTTTTCTGGAGGAGAGGATAGAGTAAGCCCCACAGTCCAGATCCCGGAGATAGTTCTGAAGTCCCAGGAGAGAACATACGAACAAAGTTATGTAAACCAATATTCCCACAGGAAAATTGTTTGGCGCAATATCTGTCGATGCCGTGTATTTTCCGGTGAGTCCGCTCTCGATGGTGAAAATGTCCTCATTTTCGATATATCCCTTAAATCTATCACTGATGTATTCTGACATCTGGGTCTCGTCATATGGGACATTTGCCAGATAACGATCCTGGAGCATACATACAGACATGTCTGCCGCATATGCATACAGGAGGGCGGCATACACGGATTCTTCGGACACAGACTGGAATGAGCTTCCATCGGTTGTATACACGGTTATGTGGCGCTTCCCGTCAGAGTGGATCATTGATTCACTGAAACTATCAGGAACCATGTACGCGGAGTCGATCCTGCCGGATGCTACATCATCCTTCATGTCTTTCAGGGATTCATAGTGCCTGAAGGTAAATCCCGTGGAGGTCGATGTGAGATACGACAGGAAAGCATCCGTGTGTTCGTCAGAACTTTCAATATACACGCCGGACACGATCTCGGTGCTTTGCTTTCTGGCTGGCAGAAAGCTCACAGCGATCAGCACAGCGGGGATGACCAGCAGAACGACGATCATGGCGGGACGGCACAGTATTCTCTTTATAAGTAAGTTTATCTGTCTTATATGGTTCATAGATGTATCTCCGTAAATTTATGATAAATATATGCACAGTGTCTGCACAAGCTTATTGAGCAGCGATCCATGGCATATATCCTTTGCAAAGTTTGGAAGCATGGCTTCCGGTATGAATAAGCCGCTCACATAGGCCAGTATGACAGTGACCACAGTGAGAAGCAGTGTGCAGCCGTGTATCCCTGCGGGAAGCAGACTTATGAGCAGTGTATATACCGCGACACATGTAGCTATGACGATTCCGAACAGTATCCCGCTCATGTGGATATTTACATGCAGTTCATCGATAAACAGTGATGCTAGGGCGAGAGCCATGTATACAGTTATATAAAGGATATACAGCCATATGAACATGGATATGAAATTGCTGACATTGCGTCTGACTTTGCCAATTCCCTGTGACCTGAGCTTTGTTATGTAAGAGGCTGGGAGGTCGAGCAGGAATGGGAAGAAAACAACGCTGCACAGCATCATCATGAGAAGAACCGCCGCACTTGTGTAGAAGTCGGTGGTATTTGCTGCTCTGGTTGCATTTATTTTGTCGACGGTGAAGTTGGCAGTCCTGTCAAGAACCTTAGTCATGAACATGGCATTTACATCGTTGCTGAGCGTGTCCTGAATATCCTCGGGAAGCTCCATGTTCCTTCCTATCGCCTGAACCGAATATATGGCCGCCTGGGATATGCCAAGCATGGAGGATGTGGAGCGGAAGAGGTCATTCAGCACAAATGTATCGATGGACCGGTTGTCAGAATAGTATACCTCGACAGGTGTGTTCGTTCCGTCCATGATGTCGCTTATGATATTGTCAGGGACGTAGATCACAGCGAACAGGTCTCCGTCAGAGAGCCTTGAAAGGGCTGTATCCTTGTCTGAAAATTCTGTGAATACACATGATGAGTGGTAGCTGTCCATATCAGATATCGTGTTGTATGCCATCTGTGCGGTTTTTGAATCTGCACTCATCACGATTCCGATTGAAAGTGGTTCGGAGCGGTCATCAGAGTAGATGAAAGAGTTCGCGTTTAACGCAAGACACAGGAAAACCGTCATCATGACAAATGCTGCGACTACCATGTATATTCCATAATGAGCTATTCTTTTCAAATCAGTTCGTATAAGTCGGTAAAACATAAAACTCCTTTAGATAAAGCTATGATCTGATCAGATTGATGTAGGTTTCAGGTGAGGTGTATCCGGGTGAGATATTTCTGTCTATGGCCAGTTGGATGTGTCCATTTTTCAGTGTGTATATCTTGTTACATATATCCAGCGCAGATGTCTCATGTGTGGCGATGATGACACTTCCTCCATGTGATATGTAATTCTGGAGATAGCTCAGTATCCCGTTCTTGCATAGAAGATCAAGCGAGGCCAGAGGTTCATCGAGAAGAAGCAGATCCGGGTCAGACATCATCGTGATGGCAAGGCTTAGCCTCTTCTTCATTCCACCGGAGAGCTTTGAGACACGTTTGTCCAGAAATGAATCCACACCGAGAGACTGACATATGCTCATATTGTGGGAGTTCATGACTGTTTTCCTGCTTCCGGGGTGCCACAGTCTGATGTTGTCAATGGCTGTGAGTTCCGGTATGAGTGGATTGTCCTGTGGGAGCAGAGCAGCATTTGCCTGACAGTCGAAACCGAAGCACCCTGAGTCTGGCTTTATGTTTCTGGATAGTATTCCCAGCAGGGTGGATTTACCCGATCCGTTGATTCCCAGAAGGGCGATGCATTCACCCGGGGATACGGACAGTGACACATCTGTCAGAACTTTATTTTTGCCGTAGCTTTTGCTCACTGAAGAGACAGAAAACATCTAGTATTCCTCCTCTATTACCTGAAAATCAAGGTAGTCAAAATCTATATCCTCCACAAAGTTATCCGCTGTGAATCTGGTTCTGGCGTGGTGGATAAACTCATCCTTATTCTTCTTAAGCCACACCGGCTTTGCCAGGTCAAACTCGTAGCACATATCCTCAAGGGCTTTGTATACCTTGTGGGTACGCGTCATCTCGTAGTCGGATATGCATATCACGGTATCCTTCATGAGGTGGTTATCTTTTATAAGTTTTCCCCATACTCTAAACATATATTATCCTCCATAAGGGTTATTTGAGATCGTACCTGACTAGTATATAACATTTGTGCACAGAATTAAAACAATAAAGACACAAATATGACACATTTACTGCGTATAGTAACAACTGTAAGAAAGAGAAAGGTACCGATTACAGGAATTAAGATAATAAAGATGCGAAAGGATGATAGAGATGGAACAGGAAAACAAGAACCAGATGAATGGAAATAGTGGTCAGGCACCACAGCAGGATGGTCTGTATCATTACAGCTATATGAACAATAGAGGAGATTCAAGATTTGACAGACCTTCAACAAATGCTTCACAGCAGACACAGAATGTTCAGGACGCACAGTCAGCGCAGAACAATCAGACAGCCGGTGTACATGGCTCAGCACAGAACGCTCAGACTGCCGGCGCACAGAGTTCATCGCAGAATGCTCAAACAGCCGGTACACAGAACGCTTCATATTCAGGCTTCCAGAGAAATGTAAATGGCATGGAAGCATGGTATGACAGCCAGAGAATGAATCAGGGTTATCAGAATCAGGCAGGCAATCCAATGAACAATATGGGAACAGGAAAGCCTTCAGATAACAATATGAGACAGAAGAAGGCAAAAGATAAGAAGCCAAAGAACAGGAAGAGCGGATTTGGCAAGAAGGCAGCAGGTGTGGTTGCAGCGGCTGTTGTATTCGGACTTGTGGCAGGCGTTGTATTCCAGGGGGTCAGATATGGATCGGATAAGCTTCTCGGCAAAGATTCGCAGACCACAACAGAGCAGAGTGCTGAGGGTTCAACAGAGAACAATGCACCACAGCTCAAGCAGGCATCATCAGACACGACAAGTACAGTGTACGATGTGTCAACGGTTGCCAAGAAGGTTATGCCTTCCATCGTATCGATCACAGGAACATACGTAACAACATATGATTACTGGTTCAATTCATATCAGCAGGAGTCAACAGGAGCCGGTTCAGGTATCATCATCGGCAAGGATGACCAGTACCTGTATCTTGCAACTAATTATCATGTGGTACAGAATGCTAAGTCACTGTCAGTTACATTTGTCGATGACAAGAGTGCAGATGCGGTGGTAAAGGGATACGTTGAGAACAATGATATAGCAGTTGTCACAGTTAAGCTTTCGGACATATCGGATGACACTTTGAATGAGATAAAGGAGATTCAGGTAGGTTCATCGGATGATCTTGCAGTTGGTGATCCGTGCGTGGCAATCGGAAATGCACTTGGATATGGACAGTCAGTTACAGTTGGATATATAAGCGCACTTAACAGAGAGATAAGTGCTTCAGATGAGACAGTAAAGGTACTTCAGACAGATGCAGCCATCAACCCTGGTAACAGTGGTGGTGCCCTTGTCAACATGCAGGGCGAGCTGATCGGTATCAACACAGCCAAGTATTCAGATACAAGCGTTGAGGGTATGGGCTATGCACTTCCTATATCAGATGTACAGGATATAATCAATGACCTGATAGCAGGCAAGAATGTGTCAAATGATGGAACAACATCAGGACAGGCTTACCTCGGTATATCTGCCCAGACCATCACAAGCCAGTACGCACAGCTCCTGAACATGCCTGAAGGTGTATATATCTCATCAGTTGAGCAGGGTTCAGCAGCAGAGGAGTGTGGACTCCAGTCAGGAGATATCATTTGCAGCCTTGACGGTGAGGACATAGCAGATATGGAGACATTCCACGACAAGATCGTGGCCTGCAATCCTGGCGATAAGGTATCTATCGTATACTACAGAAACAACAATGGTAACTACGAGAAGCAGACTGCTACAGCTACGCTGAAGGAGAAGCAGTGATAAGCCAGATAATTCAGTGGTGATTTAGCACGGAGCTAACAGAACTGAAAGCCTATAGATTGATATAACGGCACCTGTAAGTGAAATTACAGGTGCCGTTTTGTATGTAAGATATGTGGCTGTCAAAATTGTAATCTGCCTGCATTGTATCGGAAGTCTTCGTATTCATCCGGTATGCGGTCAAGTTCGGCGGTAAATGCCTGTGGATTGTAAATTTGCTTGCAAATATACTTTAAATGGTGCATTATAAAGAGTACGCTTAAGTATAGCGTAAGATTCGGAAAAATGAAAAAGAAAGGTTTACATAACAATGTACAAAATACTTTGTAAGGATGGAAGGGCAAAGAGAGCTGAATTTCAGACTGTTCACGGAACAGTGCAGACACCTCTGTTCATGAATGTTGGAACGGCAGCAGCCATAAAGGGAGCTGTGGCAACAACGGATCTCAAGGACATAGGATGTCAGATCGAGCTGTCAAATACATATCATCTCCATGTGAGACCTGGGGATAAGATAGTCAAGCAGATGGGCGGTTTACATAAGTTTATGTACTGGGACAGACCGATACTCACTGATTCAGGCGGATTCCAGGTATTCTCCCTGGCGGGACTCAGGAAGATCAAGGAGGAGGGCGTAACCTTCAATTCCCATGTCGATGGACGCAAGATATTCATGGGACCTGAGGAGAGCATGCAGATACAGTCGAATCTGGCATCTACAATAGCCATGGCATTTGACGAGTGTGCCCCTGCACTGGCTGACAGACAGTACGTGGAGAATTCTGTTGCGAGAACAGCCAGATGGCTTGTCAGATGTAAGAATGAGATGGAGAGACTTAACAGTCTGCCGGATACGATCAACAAGAATCAGCTATTGTTTGGAATCAATCAGGGTGCCATATACGAGGATATCAGAATAGATCACGCCAAGAGAATCAGCGAGCTTGATCTTCCGGGATATGCCATAGGAGGACTTGCAGTAGGAGAGACAGCAGAGCAGATGTACCACATACTCGATGTGACCGTTCCGTATCTGCCTGAGGACAGACCGACATACCTCATGGGTGTTGGAACCCCTGCAAATATACTTGAGGCGGTCGACAGAGGTGTTGATTTCTTCGATTGCGTATATCCATCCAGAAATGGACGACACGCCCATGTGTACACGAAGCATGGCAAGATGAATCTCAAGAATGCGAGATTTGAGACAGACGACAGACCTATAGAGGAGGGCTGCGGATGCCCTGCATGCCAGCACTATAGCAGAGCGTACATCAGACACCTGCTCAAGGCAAATGAAATGCTCGGTATGAGATTTTGCGTCTTGCATAATTTGTATTTTTATAATAATATGATGAAAGACATCAGAGAGGCTATTGAAGAAGGAAGATATCAGTCATATAAGAAATCGATGCTTGAGAGCCTTGCTGGTGGAGAAGAGTAATCAAAAAGGAGATCAGAGAATGAATTCACTTTCAACAATTTTATCATCGTCAACAGGAACACAGGCCAGTGGCGGTTCATCAGTTATGTTTATTGTTGTATATATTGCCATATTTGCTGCAATCATTTACTTCATGATGATCAGACCACAGAAGAAGCAGAAGGCCAAGACAGACCAGATGCTTTCACAGATGGAGCCTGGTGATAATATCATGACAACCAGTGGTTTCTACGGAACCATCCTTGATGTGGTTGATGATTCAACTATCATCGTAGAGTTTGGTAACAACAAGAACTGTCGTATACCGATGCACAAGAGCGCTGTTGCAGAGCTTGAGAAGCAGGGATCATCAACAGTCACAGATGATGATAAGGATAAGAAGTCAAAGATATAATAAAGGTATCATCAGAGTAAATAAAAAAGCGGTCATTATACAGTGACCGCTTTTTTTATATCCTGAAATACAGCTTCCGTGATCCGAAGGCCGCCCCTTCCGGTTCCCACGGATATGTCGGGTTTGGCTGCGCCGTGGAAGTCGGAACCTCCTGATATGAGGAGCCCGTGTTTTCTGGCGATCTCCCTAAGCCTTCCGGATTCATAGGCATTGTTGGAGGAGTGGTAGACCTCAAGCCCTGAAAGGCCATATGGCTTCAGTTCTTCAAGCATGTCCTCTATCTGTTTATATCCAAATCCGTATATGAGGGGATGGGCGATGAAGGCAGCCTTGCCGTAGGTTCTTATGAGTCTTATGGCATCGGCGGCCGGTATGTCTGGTGTTGGAATGTAATATTTGCATTTCTTGCCCAGATACTTTTTGAACGCCTGGTTCATGTCCCTGCATACGCCTTCGGCTATGAGAATTCTGGCAAAATGAGCTCTTGTGACGACAGTATCAGGATTGCCATGCTGCAGCTTCTCCATGGTCATGTCTATTCCGTCGGCGCGGAATCTCTCACACATCTGCTCGTTTCGGTCGTATCTGGCCTGTTTGATGGCGGCAAGACGGGAGATGAGCTCAGGGTTCTTGTAGTCCATATAGAAGCCAAGAATGTGGATCTCCACACCGTTGTAGATGGCGGACATCTCTATGCCGGGAACTACCTCGATATGATGGTCACTGCTGTCAGAAAAGCCAGAACAGTTGGTGGAATCACTGTTCTGGATCGGCGGAAGAGTGCTGTTCCAGTTATCTGCATATGTGATTGCATCTGCTACGCCATCCACTGTGTCGTGGTCGGTTATGGCGATCGCTGCAAGATTCCTGTCAATGGCAAGCTGGCACACCTCTGATGGGGTGCAGGAGCCGTCGGAAGCGGTGGTGTGAAGGTGCATATCTATAAATCTCATGTTGAAAACCTCCGTTTTTATTTTTTATATCATGTATCTGAGCAGCGCCTGGAGCGGCGCATGTCTGGGTTGAATGTGCTCTGACAGAAGTATTGTATATCAGATAAATACATATGTTCAAGTGAATATGGTTACGATCAAATGATATAAGCGGACATATGAACCCTGACAACTGTGCCTTGTTAAAAACTTTCTCAATAAGGCGCGCTGTACTTGATAAAGTACACGCAAATGCGACAAAAATTTTCAATAAGCTATGGACTTCATAACTGTTTTGTGAGAAAATACCACTGATGGTTTGAATTAGAGAATTCGGAACCGCTTTTAAGAATTCATATTTTGAAAGGAGTTTCACAATGATTTACACTAAGGAAGTTGAAAACATGTGCCCTGTAGCAAAGGGTGCAAAGCATGAGCCAGCTCCTATCCCAGAAGAAGGAAAGTGGGTTTACTCAAAGGAAATCAAAGACATCTCTGGTTTTACACATGGTGTAGGCTGGTGTGCACCACAGCAGGGTGCCTGCAAGCTTTCACTTAACGTAAAAGAGGGTGTTATCGAGGAGGCTCTTGTCGAGACTATTGGATGTTCAGGTATGACACATTCAGCAGCTATGGCAGCTGAGATTCTTCAGGGTAAGACAATCCTTGAGGCTCTCAACACTGACCTTGTGTGCGATGCTATCAATACAGCAATGAGAGAGTTATTCCTTCAGATCGTATACGGACGTACACAGAGTGCATTCTCAGATGACGGACTTGCAGTTGGTGCCGGACTTGAGGATCTTGGAAAGGGTCTTCGTTCACAGGTTGGTACAATGTATGCAACAAAGGCTAAGGGTGTTCGTTACCTTGAGATGGCAGAGGGCTATGTAACAGGAATAGCACTTGATGCAGATGACGAAGTTATCGGATATCAGTTCGTTTCTCTTGGAAAGATGACTGACTTTATCAAGAAGGGTGATGACCCTAACACAGCTTGGGAGAAGGCTTCAGGTTCATACGGACGTGTTAAGCCAGAGCAGGGCGCTGTTAAGATCATCGATCCACGTAAAGAGTAGTCGGAAATAGAGGAAAGGAGAACGAGACAATGGCATTATTTGAATCATATGAAAGAAGAATAGACCAGATAAACGCTGTACTTAACAGCTATGGAATCAGCTCAATCGAAGAAGCTGAGAAGATCACAAAGGACGCTGGACTTGACGTTTACAATCAGGTAAAGGGTATTCAGCCAATTTGTTTTGAGAATGCTTGCTGGGCATATACAGTAGGTGCAGCAATCGCAATCAAGAAGGGATGCAGAAAGGCAGCAGACGCAGCAGCAGCTATCGGCGAGGGTCTTCAGGCATTCTGTATACCAGGTTCTGTTGCAGATCATCGTAAGGTTGGTCTTGGACATGGTAACCTTGGTAAGATGTTACTTGAGGAGGAGACAGAGTGCTTCTGTTTCTTAGCAGGCCATGAGTCATTTGCAGCAGCTGAGGGTGCTATCGGTATCGCTGAGAAGGCTAACAAGGTTCGTAAAAAACCTCTTAGAGTTATCCTTAACGGTCTTGGTAAGGATGCAGCTCAGATCATCTCAAGAATCAATGGATTTACATATGTTGAGACAAAGTATGACTACAAGAAGGCTGAGCTCAATGTAGTATACGAGAAGGCATATTCAGATGGTATTCGTGCAACAGTTAAGTGCTACGGCGCTGACGATGTTCAGGAAGGTGTTGCTATCATGCACAAGGAGAACGTTGGTGTATCTATCACAGGTAACTCAACAAACCCTACACGTTTCCAGCATCCAGTTGCAGGTACATACAAGAAGGAGTGTATCGAGCAGGGTAAGAAGTACTTCTCAGTAGCATCAGGCGGTGGTACAGGACGTACACTTCACCCAGATAACATGGCAGCAGGTCCTGCTTCATACGGTATGACAGATACTCTCGGACGTATGCACAGTGATGCACAGTTCGCTGGTTCATCATCAGTTCCTGCACACGTAGAGATGATGGGACTTATCGGTATGGGTAACAACCCTATGGTTGGTGCTACAGTTGCTGTAGCTGTTTCTGTTGAGGAAGCTGCTAACGCTGGTAAATTCTAAGTATAAAAAAGCTAGTAAAATCAACGCTTTCGGGGCTTTTGGACATCGTTCAAAAGCCCTTTTTATATGGTTTTATATACCGAAAACACTTGAAATATGATTATAAAAATGTGACGTTTTGAGACAAAAAGTTATAATATTGTAGACGGCGTCTACGAAAAGTCTACATTTTTTTTCAATGTAGACTTGAAAAATGGCGTTTTTTAACAAAACTATGTAGACTTGAAATTATAATAATGGTTTTTTTATAATAATGGTTTCGGACTTTGTTCATATTTTAGATATAAATAAAAAAAAGGAGAATGAAGTTATGAGCGAAGTCCTAATAAGATCAAGAGTCCTCAGTAACGGAAAGAATGTGTACGAATATTCTTTTGAAATTGCATCAGATGATGGAAAGAGAAAAAGAATAACTAAAAGCGGGTTTAAAACAAAAAAAGCTGCAAAAGAAGAAGGCAGGCTTGCGCAGCAAACATATGAAACATCAGGAGTAAGGGAAAATGTGTCAGCAGTCTCCTATTCGGACTTTCTTAATATGTGGATAAATATTGATGTAAAGCCCTCCTGCAAAGAAAAAACGGTAGAAAATTATAATAAGAAAATAAGGTTGTATATAAAGCCTGCGCTTGGCAGATACAGATTAAAATCCATAACAAAAGGGATGCTGCAGGACTTTATCACAAAGCTGTATGATGACGGATTTTCTGTAAATACAATTTCCGGTATAAGAGGCATCATTACTAAAAGTATGAAGTTTGCTGTTGATAGCCATTACCTTCAGTACTCTCCCGCAGGAGATCTGAAAATACCAACAAATAGAAATCCAAAAGTAAAAACTAATATGTCGCCTCATATATATATAACAAAATCACAAATAGACAGAATAATACAAGAATTTCCTGAAGGCAGTTCATTTTATATTCCGTTTATGATCGGATATCACTGTGGTCTTAGGCTTGGAGAAATTTTTGGACTTGTATGGGAAGATATTGATTTTGATAATAAGATCCTTAAAGTAAGCAGGCAGATACAGTGGAAGGTTGTGAAGAGAAGTGGAAGAAAAATTGCAGCAACTAATGGGACATCCGAATCTGACGGGTATTGGTATTTTTGTGAGCCAAAATACAAATCATACAGGGTTGTGGATTTAGATAATGATATTTTAGTCATCTTAGAAAGAGAAAAGAAGAAACAGGAAAAATCACAGGCGTATTATGAAGAGTATTACACAAGATATTATAGCGATGAAAAATTATATAGCGGTGGAAAGATGCCGAATGACTACATAATACCTGAAAACAGGATTAGTGATGAGAAAAACGAATATGAAGTTAATTTTGTGATACGCCGGGAAAACGGAACCTATATAAATTCTCGTACCACAACACACTATACAAGAGTTGTACGGGAAAAGCTTGGAATTAAAGATTTTGATATGCATAGTCTTAGACATACCCATGCTACTATGCTCATGGAAAATGGAGTTGATCTTGTGTATATACAACATAGACTTGGACATAAGGATGTTAAGGTAACTATGAATATTTATACTAATCATATGACAGAAAAAATTGTTAATTCAAACAATGAAAAACTTAATAACATCTATAAGCAGTAAAAATGGAGCTGAGTTCCGTTTTTACCATGGAAATAATGGGGAGTATGCAGATATGTATACTTCCTATTTTATATACTCTATTATCTGGTCTACATGTGCGCTGTGGATATTATCGAGTCCGGCACATTCATATACATATTGCTGTTTGGTTTTCGCTCCCTCAAATTCGCAATGCGGAAGTTTGTTCCTTTTAGTGAGTCTGCTATCGTGCGGTTTAATTGCACAGAAAACTACAAAAGTTTCTTTTGCTACATCCTCTCCAAGATTGTAAAACTAAGCCTTTTGAATAGATTTGTAGATCAATTTGCATATTGGCTTAGAAATGTGTTCAAAAAAATACAGGGTATATAGATTATATATATCCTGTATTTCTTTTTATTCGTATGCGTTTTACTTGGTGATTTCAAATATAATCTGATCAACATGTGCGCTGTGAATATCGTCCAGTCCCATGCACTCACGATATGGTGTAATATCTGGAATGTTTACTTCTGGCAACCTATCCCTATGACAGAGCCTGCCATCTCCTTTCTTTATTTTGCAGAAAACGGAAAAAACCTCAAGCGCTTTATCCTTTCCAAGGTGTTCAACAATTCTATCTACAGCTATTTTGGGATTGTTTCCATCGTGGCGGGAGTAATCATAGTCTGCAGTAACTACTCTCCAACCTGCCTCAAACTCTTTTGGTGTGATCATAATAATATCCTCCTGTTTATTTTATTTAGAAAAAATATGTCTTTGTTAGTCATTGAAAATAAACCGATTGGAAAAAACTTCGCAAATTCCTAATGTTTTATATTTTATATATAAAAAGAAAAGGAGTTTGATTATGGCTGAGGAATATAGAAAAGAAACTGAAAATGCTTATCTTGATAAGATATCAGATATATGCGGCATACTACCTAAGGTTGTAACAAGGTATGAAAGAAGCATACAACAGATGACAGAAGTCAGAACCAGATATGCATATCTTTGTGATATTAAGATTTTCCTTGAGTATATAAGCGAAGAACTTGAAACACCCATAAAAGAGATAACACCAGCTCAGCTTGAGTCTATCTCTAAGGACCTATTTGAGGATTATATAAATTACCTGCAGAAGTATGAAAAAAATGGTGTGATACATACAAATGGCAAAGCTTCAATCAAGAGAAAGGTATCTGCACTTCGAAATTTCTACTCATATATGTTTAAAAGTGATTTGATCAGCACCTGCAACATCGAGAAGGTTAATATGCCTAAGCTCAAAAAGAAAGAGATTGTATATATGGACACTGACGAGGTCAATGATTTCATAGACACTGTTGATAACGGAGAGGTAACTGGGACAGAAATGGAAAAAGTGTATCATGACAAACTAGGATACCGAAATTTTGTTATAGTTAATTTGCTGCTATCTACCGGAATACGAGTATCAGAATTAGTTGGCCTTGATGTAAATGATGTAGATTTGAAAAACTCCTGCATTCATGTAATACGCAAGGGAAATACAAAAGATAGCGTATACTTTCCCGATGATATTCGTGATATGTTAGATGAATATACAACCGAGAGATGTCTTGATACATCCACGGATACTAATGCGCTGTTTCTGTCTACAAGGAAAACCAGACTGAGCGTTCGATCTGTTGAGAATATTATAAAGAAATACGCAAAGAAAGCCGTACCACTTAAGAATATCCATTGCCATTCTACGCGAAGCTCATTTGCTATGGAGTTTTTAAAAAATAGTGAGGGGGATATTGAGGGATTGCAGTCAGCTTTAGGTCATGCCAGTATTGCTACTTCTCAGTTTTACGCAAGAAGTACTCAGGATATGAAAAAATCTAAAAAAGAGATGGTGAATTTCATGCGGAGAAAATGATTTATTTATATATTCCTATTCTATCATATTATATATGACAATAAAAAAATGGGAGGATATGAATATGAAGAGATTTGTTATGCTTTGTGCGAACATATTTCTGTTCGTTGTAAGAATTTGTTTTTTAGGAGTCCAGGGGTTTGTCACAATTCTGTGGAATATAACCCTAGATGTAATCCGGATTGCAGGCAATTTTATTGCATATGCAATCACAGGGGTAATATTACCTCTTGCTTATATATTCCTATTTATTGGAGGTGATATAAGTAGGGGTTGGTTTATGACCATATTATCCTTAGTAGTTATATATTGCATAGCTTATGGCGTAAGCTATGCAAAACATGGAACTATCATAGAATTTTGGCGTGGACCGAAATTTTTGAAAATGTGGTAGTTCTTTTTATCTCTTTTCTTTTTTTCCTTCACGTATCAACCGGTGCGTGGAGGATTTTTTATGTAATAACATAACTCATATTTAGTCTAAATAAATTGAAAAGGAGAAAACATATATGGATGTAAAAATTAAATACCATGATAAGGAGCTTGAAAAACTTTGCAATATTGAGGGCGGAAAGTCTGACTGGATTGATCTTAGATCTGCACATGATCTCACTCTGAAAAAGGGAGACTTCTCACTTATTTCATTAGGCGTTTCGATAGAGATTCCTAAGGGTTATGAAGCCCATATTGTGCCAAGAAGTTCAACTTTCAAAAACTGGGGCATTCTACAGACTAACAGCCTTGGTGTAGTAGATAATTCATATTCGGGGGACACCGATATATGGTGCATCCCGGTCTACGCAACAAGGGATACGGAAATAAAAAAAGGTGACAGAGTCTGTCAGTTCAGATTATTCAAGAACCAGGAAGACATCAATTTTATAGAGGTCGATCACATGGAAGGCCCTGATCGTGGCGGTTTCGGTTCCACAGGAAAACGCTAGGGGGTGGAATCATGGCAAAATCAAGTAAGGACTTATCAATTGTCGATCTTGTTGTTGATATGATCCATGCATCTGTGGCAAACTCCAAAGAGTTTGGAAGAAGGGCCATAGGAACATGTCCGTTTTGCAATAATCTCATAATAAGGACATTTATAGCATCTGATAAAGATGGGAAATATTCCTGTTTTTCCTGCGGTGAAAGTGGCGATGCCAAGGATTTTCTGATAAAAGCATTTGGTTTTACAGATGATGAAGCTAAGGATATGTTAAATAGCAGACTCGGTGCAAAATCACATTTTACAGAGAAATCTAGGATCCATAACAGACTGCTCATAGATGCAAATAAAGCTGCTGCCAACTTCTATTATACCAATCTCATAGAAGGTAAGGATGAAGGTTGCAAAAAGGCATATGAATACCTTAAGTCCCGCGGGCTTACCGATGCTACGATAAAGTCGTTTGGGTTAGGCTATTCAAGATATGGCGTTTGTGGTCATCTAAAAAAAGAAGGCATTAGTACTGACAGCCTTGTGGAATGCGGATTAGGTAAGGTAGATAATGACAAGGTTAAGGACAAGATGTTTAACAGAGTGATGTTTCCGATTGTGGAAAAGACCTCTGAGGGAAGTGTTGTAGTTGGCTTTGGAGGACGACTCATGGATTATCCTGATCCCAAATTTCCTAACGCTCCCAAATATCTTAATACACAAACAACTCCGGTTTTTGATAAAAAATCTTTCCTTTATGCATGGAATTATGTATGCAACTCAAGGAGAAAAGGAGTAATCTTGTGTGAAGGATATATGGATGTCATATCACTTCATCAGGCGGGATTTGACAACGCAACAGCAACCTTAGGCACTGCGTTCACCAGGTATCATGCTATGATAATCAGAAAACGAACTGATACAGTGTATATATGTTATGACAGCGACGATGCCGGAGTAACAGCTAAGCTTAGAGCGATCCCGATACTTAGGGCAGAGGGACTAAAGGTGAGAATACTGAGTTGTTATCCATACAAGGATCCGGATGAACTGATTAGAAAAAAAAGCCCTGAAGCTTTTGAAAAGGTTCTTCAAAGATCCATGGATTCTTACGACTATGTGATTCTGCAGATGAAGGAAAAGGCTGAAAGCGAAGAGAAGTTCAACAAGGAATTTGCACATATGATTGTTGATTTACCTAAAAACGATTTCAAGTGTTTCGTGGATGCCTACAATAGGATGCGCAAGAAAGATAATGCGGAAGATGATTCCGTTGAGGATGTTTATAGCAATATTTTAAATGGCTATAAACTCAAGTTTTAAAAAGAAGAAAGACATCAGCAAAAATGCCGATGTCTTTTTTTTGTGTGCAATATTTAAAAATTTATGCAATATTCTCAGATAATCCGAGTTTTATTTCAACAGTTTCCTTTGTAATCTTTATTTCATCCACATCTAAATCAGGAGCCTTAAACATGAAATCTACCATTACTTCTTCAACAATGCTTCTGAGTCCCCTGGCGCCAATATGTCTTTCTATGGCAAGTTCTGCAATACGTATTAAAGCGTCTTCAGTGAAATTAAGTTTTACTCCATCAATGCTAAAGAGCTCTTCATATTCTTTAATAAGTGCATTTTTAGGAACTGTAAGAACATGTATAAGATCTTCAACTGTAAGAGCATTAAGCTCTACAATTACTGGAAGCCTGCCTAGAAGCTCTGGTGTTATTCCATAGTGTCTCAGCGATTCCTGGGTGATCTTTTCTTTCTTAGGCACAGTTGACTTTGAGTTGAACCCAAGAGCGGGCTTTTCAGATGTAGTATTGTATATTCCATCAAATGCACCACCACAAATAAACAGGATGTTTTCTGTGTTTATAATTACATTTTGTCCATTTGGATGTTTGCGTCCGCCATTAACAGGTACAGAAACTTCAGCGCCTTCGATTATTTTCAGGAGCGCATGCTGAACTCCCTCGCCAGACACATCTCTTGTGATTGATGGATTTTCGCTCTTTCGCGCAATCTTATCTATTTCGTCTATGTAAACAATACCACGCTCTGCAAGATTTACATCTCCATCAGCTACCTGAAGGAGTCTCGTCAGAATATTCTCGACGTCATCACCCACGTATCCGGCTTCAGTAAGAGACGTGGCATCAGCGATTACAAAAGGTACATTTAACGATTTTGCAAGTGTCTGAGCAAGATAAGTTTTTCCGCTGCCGGATGGCCCAACCATTAAGATGTTGCTTTTCCTTATAAGTCCGGATGGGTTAAGAAGCCTCTTCTGGTGGTTATATACTGCAACTGATAAAACCTTCTTTGCATTTTCCTGTCCGATTATGTACTCATCAAGATTAGCATATAGTTCAGATGGCTTGATAATGCCTCCAACTTCACCGTCATTATCACATGGCTCATCCATAGAACCAAATAAATTATCAACATCGTAAAAATGCTCAGGCGTTTTGATAATTCCTTTAATTACATCTTTACTGCCACATGGATCGTCGATAGATCCAAATAACCTATCAACATTACAGAAATGCTCATATGCATTTTTTGCACATTCAGGGCAAATAGTACTCACACGATCAAAATGGGATATTACCATCTGTGGAAATGGCTTTCCACAAAAACTGCACTTGCTTGGTACCATAAAAGTATAATTTTCAAAATCCATATCATAATCCTCATCTTTCTATACATACATTGTTATTATTCTAATGGCCAATAAAAAGATATATACTCCGATAACTATCAGTACATCAAGTACAAAACGCCATGGTTTGATGTTAGCCATCAGCCATTTACAAAATTCCTTTATTTTGACAAACATATTATCTGAGCTCCTTTCTATTGTTTTATTGTATTATACACTACAATACGCAGGGCACTTTTTTACCAAAAAGTTTTACAATTCATGTTCATTATGATCTTTTACAGCTTGAGCGTCAATGAATTCATCCTCGGCATTTTTATATAAATTTTCAATATCATTTGCCAGTTCTGGATTGATGGTCTTGGTATACGCCATAACCTTTTGTTGATAATCATATAGATTTGCTTTGGTCTTGGCCTTGGATATACTATCGAATTCTTCTTGTACTTTTATTTTTTCATCCGATAGTTGCTGAATTTCATCTCTGTATATCATAGCCTGTTTTTTGGCATAATCAAGTTGCTGTTCGTACTTTTCTGTTTCTTCTTTGATTTCTGCAGCAACAGACTCAAGTTCGTCTTTTGTCATCCTTTTCTGAAGAATTCGTTCTTCATCGTTCCGGGCCCTTAATTGCCTCTCTAACTTATCATACCTTGCCTTTTGTGCTATGGCCTGTTCCATAAGCTGCTCTCTATAAATTCTAACGTATTCCTCCGCAGTCTGTCCGGGCTCAGGATCAGGTATATTTGCTACAGCCTTCTTCTCTGCATTATATTTTCTATTAGACTTTTGGTGTGCAGAAGATCCTCTTGTACCCCTTTCAATTCCTAGATCCTCAAGCTTGGCTGCATAAGCATCCTGAAATCGACTTAGCGCAGCGGCCCCACCAGTAAAAGATTTGGCACATAAATTTCCATCCTCATTAACCGGTGTGACAACAGCATGAATATGCGGGGATGATTCATCTTTATGGCATACGACGGATATGACATTATCTTTTCCATCGCCGGCAACATTAAATGTTTCTTTGAGCCATTCAACAGATCTGCGTTCCCACTCCTCAACATCTATATTCTCACTTTCTATGTCATCAGCATCTCCAAACTCAAGAACAATATCATACGCAATAACAGCATCCTTTCTGATATTTCTACCATGAGGCTGTTTTTTCCCCTTGATTCTGTTCTTGACCGCCTTTTCATAAGAAATCTCATTACCATCCTCGTCTGTGCACGCTACCAATATATCATTATCTTTGTTCCTATCTGGATCTGCATTTGCAACATGCTGCTTTCTAAATTCTGTATTCAGATCGTGATTCCATCTGGATTTTAATGCACCATAATTTTTGATTTTATTTATATGTACAAAAGCTTTAGCCATATATAATCACCGCCTTAATATAATCTCTTCGAGAGAAATATAGTTTACCTTCAAAAAACAGATAAATTGTCGATGAAAAGTGTAGTATGTTATACACTTTACAAAAAACAAAGCAAAAAAATCCGACCGATTCCGTAAAAATTAGCAAAAATCAAAAGTGTAGTATGTTATACACTTTACATTCCTCAGAATACAATAACATCAGTAATAAAATGTGATATATCGTCATATAGATCTGCCTGTTACTCACGCTTTCCTCCATCTTTTTCTTATCCTTTCACCTTGATATTAGGGTAGGGCTCGTAAAACAGTCTTTCCGGGCTTCGCACCCCCTTTTCCGATCCTTTCTTCTTCTTTCCCTTCCATGAATGAACAGTTTGTATGCACCTTAAAGTGATGATAAGTGCCGTGGATATACACTATCCGTATGCATGTTAATGTGATGCGAAATGCATGTGTCTGTTATGCGCCTTAACATGATGCAAAATCGGTTTACCTGTATGCACCTTAAAGTGATGATGAATTCTCATTTTTATCATTCATCTTAATGTGATGCAAAATAGTGGCTGAAGTATGCAGTAATAATCATGTTAATGTGATGATGAATGTATTCATCAGCAGAAAAACTCTATCATATCATTCATCACCTTAATCTGATGTGATGAATGATATGATAGAGGAATGCATCACGTATCATTCGGTAAATCATAATTGCATTATTCATCTTAATGTGATGCATTATATTGGAAAATAAAAAAGATCCCATACTGGCTGTTCAGTGATGAGATCTGTAATAATGCAGATAAGCTGCTGCCTTTAGTAGTACAAATAGGCTGCTGCCTCTGGTACCTTTTCAGTAAGAGTGGCTACTCCTTCCTTGATGGCAAGCTGTTTGATAAGAGCCCTGTTAATCTCTCTGATCTGCGAAGCACTCTTTCCCATGCAGTTCAAGGTATACCTGTTGTTTGACTCTTTGGCGTTTTTTGTAATAAAAGCAGTCTGCAGCTTGATGTAAAGTTCAGATTCCTTTTCGTAATTATCCATATGCTATCCTCCTGAATGATATATCAAGATAAATATAAAAGAAAAAGGTAAGAGCAGCATAATATTCATGTTAAGGTGATGATTATATTTATCCGATTAAAAAGAGGAAAGGGGCAAAAAAAGAGAGAGCTGAACCCAGCTCTCTAAAATATTAAACCGGTGTTTTAATTACAAAAAGAGGGGAGAAACACCAGCTCAATTCAATAATATGATAATGTTCGAGTTATGTCAATATTATGAGTAAAACAAAGAACAATGTCGATTTGTATTAGCACTCAAGGCTGATCAGAAAGTCATCAACATCTTTGAGCGATCCAACTTTACTTGACGTGCCTGTGGTTTCGCCAACGTAATAGATTCCATTTGCATCTACAAAGAACTTGTAGTCGCAAGTACTATACTGCGTAAACGCACGATCTGATAAGTCACCAGGCCTAAATTCAACTTTTTTCATACATTACACCTCACTTTTTTTAAATACGCGCAGATTTTCGATTTTCCAGTGTAAAATACAAATACGGACAACCGCCAGTGTTTTTACATAAGAATCAATACACGCAAAAATACCAAGTCATAGGGCTATCTGAGGAATGGTTAAGAGTGTTACCATTTCAATATCCTTTATATGATTATAATATACACCATTATATGTTCATAACAATTTTACCCAGAATACTATATTGAGGTAGAAGAGAAGTTCGGTCGTTTCAGGCAGCAGTTGATGATGATAGATCGAGAAAGCAAAAAAACGGAACTTAATTCCTTTTTTTACATCATCGGTTTCTTGGTGTATTGATGTAGTTCTTAAATATCTGCGAAACGTCGTCAGGATTACTCGGTTCAGTATGGCTGTCACAAATCATATCATACCCGTATTTCAATAGATTAAGAAATCCATCGCGGTAATTCTTATTCTTGCTTTCTGTTTCTTCTTCGTGCCATCTGCAATACATGGCCATGTATATTACCTGCTCAGTGAAATCTGCAAACTCATTTGCGAATAGGAAGCCGGATAACTCGCAGCCATCATGTGAATACTTGCTATCGGTCCGGCTTTCTATTTTGTCAAGCAGGGAATTGATTGACTTAGCCTCTGATTCAGAGCATAAGGAAACCATGTTGCGAATAGTAGAGATAATATCGTTAAATTCGCTTTTAGTAGCAAATTCGAAGATAAACATAGATTCAGGTTTCGATTTCCTTGATTTTGTTATTATTCTCATGCTAAATACCTCCCACATATATATACAGGAAATATGCATAAAAGAATATTTGGCTTTCAAGAGTTCTTATGATAAGGCAGCAGCTCACATAGTATAGTATTTCCTATTTATTGTTTTCCCCATTGATTCACCATATTGATTGATATATTTACAAATTTGCTTAGATTCATCATCAGAGAGGTTTTCATTCTCTAATTTGTAGTAGGCCATGGATATAGCCTCCATCAGTTTATCCTTTGCAAATTCTCTCATTTCGGTTTTCGTCATATTAATCCTCCCCTAAATCTTCATTTACTTTACATACACATAATATCAAAAAATTGTTTTTATCCGTTTTTACACATAAGTAGAAGAGAAGTTCAAAAAAATACCCACAGCAGTTAAATGCTGTGAGTAGTCTTTTCATGTTAATAGATATCTTTATACTTTTCCTGAATCATCAGTCTTGCGTCATCCGTATGAACATGTACATCATGAGTTTTATTCCAGAGTTCCGTTTCCTCCTCGGTTAATGCTCTTTTTTTCTCTACTTCATAAAGGTATCTGCGGACAGCTTTTGCAAAGTCCTTAGCTTCGCCTAGCGAAGAATGGATAAAGACTGCATGGTCTTTTTTCATAGCTAATCTCCTTTCTTTTTTTGTGTTGTAAATATGAGATACAGAAAAGTCTAAATGATTGATCCATAGACAGAAGAGAAGTTCAAAAAAAATACCCACAGCAGCTGAGAATGCTGTGAGTATTCTTAATGGTAAATAAATGGATAGTTTACAGGTGTCTCCTGATGAGTTTTTCGATATTATCCCAGTAGGAAATGTTGCAATCATATAGACCGTAAAATGCGTAATCATCAGCTGTTGCTTCTGCAATATCCTGTCTAGTGACTTCATCTTCTGGAATATCCACGTCACATATGTTGTCCATAACCGATAAAGCGTCTTCAATCACATATTCTTTCATTTTCATTCGATAAACACCGTCTCTCTGACTTTCGGAAAGTATTTTCCAGATTTCCGAACCTGTTTGTTCTGAAAGCGCTGCGATGACATTTTCTGATGAGAACTTAGAGCTATCTATGTCATCGTTGTAAAAGACAAGCACAGATTCTTTTTCGATATCCATATTGACAGCGAATACAGAGACCCCAAAGTAGTCGGAGAGTATTTCGCAAGCATTTCTCTGCTCATATACTTCCTCTTTCTCTGCCTTTTCTGAATTATTCAGAAATATTCCAGGGGTGAATTCAACTGTCTTTAAACCATCCGTTGCATCATCAATAAGTTTTTCAAAATCTCCAAAACTGATTATTATCACTCTTCTTACATCATACTTTTCTGTATTTCTCATATCTTATCCTTTCCGACAGCCATAATAGGCTGTCTAACAAAGCAGCCCATAATGGCTATTAAAAAAGTTAGTGTGTGGCGTTAAAGTTTTCTATTGCCCACTTGTTACCGGAAGCATACACCTGGTTTCTAGTCCGTTCATATGGAGACTCAAGAACAATGTCTTTGGAAAATCTTACTTTTTCACATCTATTACAGTAACATTTGTCATTTCCAAGATATACTATGTCTTCGCTCCCGCAAAAATTACATACGCTAGTTATTCTCATTAGCTATTCCTCCTTTTTTATTTTTACACCTCAAATATGGGCACTTAAGTCAAAAAAAATAGAAGAGAATTTCATAAAAAACGTAAAAAAGACCAGTCATTTCTGACTGGCCACATTATTTATTGTTCTTTGATTAAACTGAGAATATCTCCAATCTCACTGTCATGAGTCGTATATGAGTTTTTTCCTGCGAAAACTGTGTATCTGCTGCCGGCCTTGGTGAAATATGTAATATCACCTACATTGATCCATTTTTCATCTAGTTTTACATATACATTAAGTCCATTCTTTGTATCGAATCTAACTTTGTCAGAACTGGTTTTGGCAATCTGCATGATCTGAGTTTTACTCTGCGGCAAATTGCTGATGTCTGTTTTCTGAGGTGAGAATAATGCCAAATTAGCCGAAATAATGATTATCATTATACTCGAAAAAATAAATCTAAAAAGTCCGAAAAACTTCTTTGTTATCCATGGAACCACGATTATGAATATAACAGTACATATCAGTATTACAGCAACCTGCGAGCTGGTTATTGCACCGTCAAGTAATAATCTGCTGCCTATCATAAATCCCTCCCTATAATTCGATCGAAAACTCAGAATTTAACAATGCTTCAAAGTCCGGATCAATCTTCAGATACTCCTTAAGGAATACGATTGGTTCGCAAGGTGCAAATTCGTTATGTATTTCTTCGCGCTTTTCATCGTCCATGTATGTTGCAATGTTATCCAGGAGAGACATGGTAAGTGTGATTTTGTCACCACCCTTGATGGCAATTACGTTTGGATCAGCATATGTAAGTTCATCCCAATCAGTAAGAAGATGACCACAATTTGTGCAGTATATATCATGATCAAGGTGTTCTCCACAGTTGATAGTGTTTCTGCAGCATGGACATAAGCATTCAATATCACTTCGGTCCTCTTCTGGTGGCATATGGTTTACAGCCAGGATCTTTACTGCATCCGTTTTCATAAGTGCATTTTTTATCTTGTCAGCATAGGATAATGGGAACGAACCATCTTCATATATCATTTTTATTATCTTTTCGTTTTCTGTCATATCAGATCACCTTCCTTATATTTTTTTATTATATGAGAATTATATCAAACATCAGCCTATACAATTTTTTGCCAATGAATCTATTATAAGTATTGAATAGATGGTATAATCATTTGTGAAAATATGAAACATATTTTCTATATGATAATGAAAGCAAGGAGGAAGATGTGGATGAACAATATACCGGTGTACAATCTGTCAAATTGTGAATAATGTAACTATTCTATTGCAAGTGCAGCATTAGCAGAACATAGAGACGAGATTTTGAAACTTGAGAACCCCAGTTGATATTGAATCAGAATAAGAATTTGAAAAATTGCTTTCATGCGAGAAATGGAGAGAACAATGATAATAGGATTTGAAGAATTTCAAATTAATAGAAATAAATTTAAAGTGGAATTAGTTGATAAAATTCCAGAAGGATATAATCTAATTGACAAACAGAATGGTTATTCTATTTATAGAAAAGATGAACAAATAGGAGAAGATAATCATCATTATTATCTTGGAATAAATGAAAATAATATATAAAAATAGAATAAAGAGCCGGTATTCCGGATCTTCTTCTAAAATAAAATGCACTTACCCAGGCAGTTAATATATTGCTGAGTTATTTCCCCTATAGGCATAGTCAATATGCGTATTTGAGCCATACAACATGTGCCCGCAGTTTTCGCAATGCGGATCGTCTTCGTCGAGATATTCGACATCATTCAGGTGTCCGCAACGTGGACACTTTAGAACTTCTCCTCTTGATATCCGCTTTTCTTCTTCGATTTCCTGTGGGCTTTTATACATCTTGTTTTGTATCTTTTTTGACACTTTTATCACCTCGCTTTTCTAAAATATGTATTTTTATTATATTACATCAGAATACAGGACTGCATTTTGCCAAAAAACTTTCTGCGTGGCTCTGTGTTTTATTTGCCCGCTACAAAACGGCATATTTCAGGCAAATAAAAAATAAGGAGAAGTAAAGCTATGACAGAAAAGGTAAAAGAGAAGAATTGCATGTACGGATATGGGTTTTACATTTATGCCTCAGATGATCAGCTCAGGAGGTTTATCGAAAAGCATAGAAGGACTATCTGTGAACTTCTTGATGCTGAAGGAAGGAGGGTAATTGAATATCTTGATTCACACCCAGGAGATTCGTTCAACCCTAAGGAGGATCTATACGATTACGACCCGGAGCTTTCGTATGACAGCGGCATATATGGACTTGTTGCCGATGTGATGTGCTATGAGTCAGGAAAGGCATTTTGGTACGCTGCATCAGAAGATGAAGATAGGGATGATGCGGTATTCTTTTTATTGAACGATCACAAGGAAAAGAGAGAAATTGTAGAAATGTACGAGCTTGAAAAGATCTGTAAGGAGTATATTGCGGACTTAAATGATCAGCTTAAGACTGAGTACATCACTGCAGAATATCACGGTTAAGAGATGCCCCACACCTGTAATTGCAGGCGTGGGGTGTTTTGCTGTCCATAAAGGCCGTTATTTACGTGTAGATTGCACAACAGTGTTTCCTCCTTCTAAAATACCAAAAACCGTTCTTCTATCGGCTATACTCAATGCATTCATTGAGCTTTTCTTCTAATAACTTTTCATACTCTGTAAAGCCCATACATTTTGGCATGTTTAACATTTCTGTTATTGTCATTTCGTCCTCCTATAAAATTCGTATTTACTAACTACATATATAATACCATTTTGCCTGCATGATCCCATTTTGCACAAACAAAAACAGCCACCCTCCGGTAGTGGGAGAGTGGCTATAAATCTTAATTTCCTCCAATCTTCAAAAAGAATATCCGTTTTATTCGTATTCTCTACATAAATCAATTACAGTATCTACAAGATTAAGGGCAGAATCAATTCCATATCCACTCATACACTCGATCATGTCATTACTTGAGTCATCTACTAATTCACAAAAATGACACCATCCATCAATATCATTATTCTCTAATGTTATGTTTAAATTGATTCCGTTTTGTAGTGGATATTCCCATACTCTTGTGTCGAATGAACTTGGCATATCTCCATCTCCATTCCAAAAAGTAGGGTTCATGTCTCTAAAAAAGTCATTGACTATCTTGTTTGCTCTTGCTCGTGTCATAATAGTAATCTCCTTTACAAATAAAATTCGTGTTCACTCTGTTATTACCAACTTATAATTCTTTCTAATGGATAAACCATATCGTCAATGGTTTCACCATTCTTATTGATAAAGTCATATACTCCGTTTGCATTATTCCAAAATTCTTTTAATGTCATGATGACTCCTCCAATCTTCCTATGAAACACGTATTTACTAACTACATATATAATACCATTTCGCCTGCATGATCCCGTTTTGCACAAACAAAAACAGCCACCCTCCGGTAGTGGGAGAGTGGCTATAAATTTCAGTTTAGTTATCTTTGTTCAGAAAAAAGGATATTATAGTTATTGCTATACATATTGCTACAAATACAAGAACAATAATGGCATATTTCCAAACAAAATCTGGGTTTACTACAACTCCAAACAATTTTATAAACCTATTTCCAACCATTGCTTACCTCCCTAAATCTTAATTTATTGGTCTAAATAATTCCAAAGTATCGTAATAAAACTGGTATTGCAAAACTTAAAAGCAAGAAACTTAATCCACCAACTTTATAAGCTATCTCAAATACCAATTCTTTATGTTCTTGTTGTTCTTTTGTTGGCTCTAATTTGTTAAATATTTTTTTCAACGGTAATACTCCTTTTATAAATTCTAGTTTGCTTCAAAATCTTCTTTCAATCCTCTGTTACGAATCGTTTTCATATCTTCGTCAGACAGTTTGAATTTGCGTGTTCTACAATAATCCATTACAACTTCATGTTCTGTTTTACAAAACTCTTCATCATCTGCAATCTGATCTACTTTATTGTATCGCAGCCATTCCAAATTTCCAACACAATATTTCATATTGATTACCTCCATTCCTTCATATAAAGCCGTTCTTTTATCGGTTACTCAAACACAGGAAACTTATCTTCCTGTTCCATATCAAAGAAATTATGTGCTTCTTCTGCATCAATTTCTGTAACTCCAACTACATATTTGTAACCTGTCTTTTCCATATCAGATTTACAAAACTGTTCTGCTTCTTCAAATGATGGCTCACGTTTTCCTATAATGCAAATGCTATAATCTCCGACACAGTTTTCGTTCCATTCTCTTCCTCTAGGTTCATTGTCAAATTCAATTTCAAAATATCTTTTATTCATATTCATTTCTCCATTTCTCCGAGTGAATCGGTCTTTTATCTACTTATTCTTCAACTTCTACGATAACTACATAGTCAATTCCATTAAATTCAAAATTCCATTCGCCCAAATATGTAACATCTGGTTCAGTGCAAGTCAATTCAAATCCATTATGGAATAAAACTCCTTCTGTGTACGGGCTTTCCTCTTCACATATTACCAATTTAATATCTGCTTCAATTCCGTTTCCAAAATTAGCAGTATGAGTAATTGTCTCATCTCTTTTATATCCATATTTCTGATAGATTTTATCGCCATCTAAATTTAATAAGTCCTCAATTAGTTCTGCTTCTTCTTTTGTTATTTTAATTATCTGTTTCATATCTTATTTTCTCCATTTTCCTAAAAACTTTGCCTCTACGTTTTATGTATATATTGTATCATTTTGGAAACACAAATCTGTTTTGCACAAGAAAAAAGCAATAAAAAAGCCTCCCCGGTAATGAGCCGGAGAGACCATCTTTTAAAGGTCATACATTAGATATGTGATTAACAAAGTCTATCGTCGCAAACTCCTGTGCTACATAGTCGATGTGATAACCCGAAAACACCGAATATGCACGGAACATGCCGGGACAATCAGACTCTATGTGCTCAAGCTCTTCCGTACCATAATCAAAGTCATCATCATTTGACCGGTCATTTCTAACATACGAAAGTAGTAATTTCTTTATCTCATCCTCGCTTCCGTAAAATCTTGTTAAAGAAGCTCCGTCACCATCCGAACTGCTTACTGCAATTATCCAATCCTTTCTGTCTGCCATACTTACATCCTCCTTATTTTTTATATTTAGATGTAATATGTAATACGTACAACAATAAAAAAACTTCTGCTCACACTGAACAGAAGATAAAAAGACACCCTCTTGCCCGAAAGCAGGAGAGTGTCTTTGTTGTTAATAAGAAAACTACTTAAATGTAAACCATTTTTGAGTTTCGGGATAAAAGAGATACAGATAGTTTATATCCTGGCCGTTTGCTGTATCAAAATCAGCAAAAGTCATGGAACCGTCTTCGTTTATCACTATACCGTCATCCCCGCCAAAACAAAATTCTGAATTATCACATGGACGTTCTTTTAAGATATGGCATTTCCCAACAGGAACGAGATAGTAGTTGCTATTTTCTCGTTTAGTCCATTCGGTAAAGACGCCTAAAATTTCCTTGTCATTTGGAAATACGATATTGTTCCATACTCCATTTCTAATAAGCTCTAATACTTTTTCCTTTGTATTAAATTGCCTACATAGTAATGGCGCAAGACCCATGCCATCATTCCACTGCCATCCACCAGTAATAGAACCATCTTCATTTTGTATCCCTATGATCGCTCTTGTACTCATACCATCTACCTCCTATCCGAAATACTCAAGTTCCAGGTAATCCGGTTCAACAGAAAGTCCAAGCTCTTTCATGTACTTTGTAAAGGTGATCGCCAAGCTGTCTTCTGTGAGATTTTTCTCCGCTTCATTATCATTCCATGGATATCCTTCTCTAAATACTACGGCAGCAGGCGTATCACAGTCTGCATCAGGTGTATAGTATTCAAATCTGATTCCTGTTTCCCTGTACATAATATTGGAGATGACAGCACCCAGCCCCTCAAGTGCAGTGTTATCGCATGAATAACACTCAAAAATTTCCTTAAGTTCAGGTTTTTCGTCATCTTTGAACATCGGTTCGTCATCCTCAAAAGGGTTGTATTCGTACATCATTACCTCGTCATATAACTCTTTCTCGTTGTCTGAGCGGATAAACGTTTCTTTGTGACTCTTGAGAAAACTAATCATAGCCTCTCTAGCTACCTCATCACAGGCAAATCCATACCCGTATACAAAACTTGTCCTCATACTCATATTTTATTCCTCCTTATGTTAATTTTTGTAAGTTGAATATGAAAAAGCATAGATAATAAAAAAAACGAAGATGATGCAAAAGGAATTTTGAGTTCCTTGTGTATTGCGTTAATAAAATGTATAGTTGTATACAGTCAGCAGGATTTGAAAGTGAAAAGGAGATAAATATGGATACGACAACGAATAACAGATTTGGAGAAGTAAAAAGGGCTATTTTATGCATATTAGGAGATTGTAACACTCATAATATTGACGATATTCTTGCCTATGTAAACAAAAAAATATCCCCTAAAACTATAGATAAAGCTTATTTATATATTGCCATATACCAGTTGCGTGCTCACCATATACCAATAATGAAATTTGGAAATAAGCTGTATCGCATGGAAGAAGACAGATGTATTGTCATCGAAAATGCAAATTTTTTTGTAGAGAAACGTTTGGCGACTTGCGAGGAATATATAAAACAAAAGTTGAGCACCAATTTAACCGATTCTGAACTTTTTTATTTAGAAACTCTCGAAAAGAAAATACAAAACCTTATTGCAGAAATTAGAAATACACAACAAAACACCCTCCACGCCTGTAAAGCGGGAGAGTGTTCTGAGAGAAGATAAGATTTTACATAATATTGTTCATGACCTCAAAAAAGAATCGTGGCAGCCTTTTCCACATACACAGTTTCTCGTAATCCGTCATTGGAAGCTGATACGTTGCCCAGTCATCTTTTTCGCCGTTATTACATGTAAATGTTAGTTGTATATCTTTGCCAGTAAATGCAAGGTAAAAATTATACCAGACTTCATTATCTGAGTCGGACGCAAGATCGGTATACCCTTTTTCTTTCCTTATCTGATCCGCCATGTCGATTAAGCTGTCACTTACAGCTATCTCGAAATTGCTCGCATCCTCAGTGTCCATCATAAGACAGTCACGCTCTTTGCTATTAATTTGGACATCCTTATACCTGTTCCTTGTATTCGTTTCAGACAGCACCTGATATATGTATACAGGTGTGTCATCCTGGAATGCACTTAACGCCGCTTTAACATCATAGCACGTAAGCCCTTTCGGAAATGGCGAGTTCTTGTCCGAGTTAATAATGACACGGTTCTTATCTTTGTCATAACACACATTCATTGCCTTCAGTTCGCTCATAAATCATTCCTCCTTATTTTTTATGTATACGGAAAATATGACGAATGAAAATTATAAAAATAACGATAAAGCAAGAGGCTATACAGACAAAAAGCGGAATTCAGTTCCCTTTATACAAAAAAAACACCACCCTCCTGCAAATTTGCAAGAGGGAAGTGTGGTTTGCTATTTCTGGGATCAGATATACCACTTATCACAGAAATTTTTCATTTCCTTACATACCTCCTCATCATCACTGCAGGCATCTAAAACCGCCTCTACGCAGTCCCTGCCATCGTGATTAACGATACGTCCATTTACTACCGATAATACAAATTCATCACCAGTAATAATATCACGCATGGTATAATCTAAGCCATCGTGACTTACAATGGTGCTGTTTTCAGAAGATGCATCAAGATAGTCCTGTATCATCTGTGATACATAAATTCCCTGTATCCAGTCAATAGCTTCCTCAAAGGTGTCACAAGTATAGACATACTTAGGACTTTCTTTCTTTTCATTGTCCCATACCAAAAAGGAATCCGGGCAGTGGATAATGCAGTATCTGGAATCTATCTTCCACAAATCATTATCCGGTTCGATATTTAATCCGAACGACCTAAACTTACCTGTACCGATGTTGCGATAAAGCCAGGACACGCAGTTCAAGATATTTCCATAAAAGACATGTTCGTTATTATGAAAGATAAAATAATCTGCTATTTTATTTCTTATCTCATATTCATCCTCGGCTACAATAACATTTCCTTCTCTTCTTATTTTCATATTATTTCCTCCTAGTAATCTATTTTGAGGAAATATGGATGAGGAAGAGTATAAAAAACACCAGTCACCATAATGGTAACTGATGTCTTTGTGTTAATTATTCTTATTAGGTGTAATAATGGTTACTTTAAGATGTTCTGACATCTTGGCATTCCAGGTGCGTCTTCCTTCTATATAACGCATTATTTTCTTAATAATACATTTCATACCACTACCTCCAAAATTATATTATGTCCAGACTTTGCGATTAGCTTATATGTACAACTTTTGTCTAATAAAAATTCGTACTGCCCCCTGAATAAGCTTACATCTTCAATATAAGCCCCTTTAGCTCCGGTTGGAATTATTATAACATATTTGAATTTCTTTCTCAACGCACATCGTTCGATTACAGATGTACTTATAAACTGATTAAACGAAAAGATGTCGCCAATCTCAACTTTACTCAAGAAGTCGTCATCAACTCCTCTATAACAAACAAGTGGTACAGATACAGGCTGCCTGCTTATCGCATTGGATATTATATTTCCATACATACACAGCTTGTGTAAATCTGATTTGTAGTATTCTCCTCGCATAGCTTTATTCAAGCGTTCGAAAAACCTGTTGGGTTTAAATTGATCATTAGAATTTAATGTATACTTTTTTATGAGTAACAGTTCTTTGGATGTCAATGATTTTACCCATGGGCGGTATTGTAAAGAAATATTTTTTATAATTTCTTTTTCAGATGATGACAAAAAATTTTTTTTCATATTTCCTCCTAGTAATCTATTTTGAGAAATATGGATGAGGGAGAGTATAAAAAACACCAGTCATCATAATGGTAACTGATGTCTTATCCACGAACTTTATGAGTTATAGAAGTCATTGGCTGATTCTGCGATTATGGCAGCAGTATGGTGCTTGTCGTCGGCCCTGAGATCCAGTCATGATACATGTCTGTCACTTCATCAAAATCATCCGGGTTATTATATATGTCCTCATGCATAACTCCCATAACACCACCTACAGTATGGAATACAAGATATGAAAATCTTATTTATCCTGAATATGAAAGAAATATTGAGAGCTATGAAGAGCTTGAAGAAAATGAGAATACTACATTAGAAAGTATGGATGATATTAATTTAGACGATGAAGATTTCGAATTATAAATCTAAAGAGCCGGTATACCGGCTCTCTCTTCTTATAAAATAAAATGCACTTACCCAGGCTGTTAATATATTGCTGAGTTATTTCCCCTATAGGCATAGTCAATATGCGTATTTGAGCCATACAACATGTGCCCGCAGTTTTCACAATATTCATCTTCTTTAAGATAAATAAAACGGTTTACATGTCCACACCATATGCATGTTTCAGTTTTTTCACAAGCCTTTCTTTTCGTCTTTACCTCTTTCCCGCCATCACTTGCCCTTGCTTCTTCAGTTTCAATGGCACCTTTTTCATCGCCATTCTGTTTCATAATGTGCGCCTCCTTATATTGTTATAAGTTAAATATACTCCCTGCTAAACATAGGGAAGTAATTACACATAAAATATGCGTCATTTCTTGTCATATACAAATAGAGCCTCATTGATATTACAATGAGACTCTGAATATTATCTTATTTCAATTACATAGTACCCCAGACACTTTTTCATTTTACATCCAGGATGTTTTGAAGATTCTTTCTTATACTCATTAAAAGAAATACATGGTTTAAGAATCATCTTTTTGCCGCGACTGCTTGTATGAGAGTATACTCCGGACCCCTCGTTTACAATAGCTTCAGGCTGCTTTCTTCCAGAAAGTCTTACATAAGCGGCAGCAGCTAATTCTTCATTTTTCTTTGCAAGGTCAAATACCGTTGATGCTGTCAATATGCTTCTCCTTTCCATTCACCTGAATCATTTGAACTTTGTCATTTTCCATCGCAATATATTCGATGTGATAGTCAGTAAAGTTTGCATAAGCAGAGAGCACTCCTGGTTCGTCTTTCACGATATCAGCGACTTTTGTTGCACCAAAATCAAAATGTTCTCTGTCCATATTTCGGCTCTCTTTCACAAGTTCAACCAATATTTTCTTTGCATTATCTTCAGATCCATGGAATTTACGAATAGAAATTCCACTTGCCCCAGAACTGCAAACAGCTACAATCCAGTCCTTTGTAGTCGTCATATCTTTCTTGCCTCCTTTTTTTTATTTTCAATAAACATGGATCAGTGGTAGACTACAAATAAAAAGGGAGTATGAATAATATATGGAAAAAGAAGATATGAAAATACTGTTAGAAGCTTATTCTGCAATTTCTCCATTGGAGGATATCTATGATTTGGTAAGCAAGAGTAACATTCTATATAGATTAGATGGAATTTATACAATAATCGGCAATCAATCCAAAAAGGAACTCATAGATGTAAATAATATAGACGGAGATAAGTTCCGTGACATTATGTGGAATAAAGATATGGAAGTTGCTGAAAAGATAGATGTATTGTTTGACGATGAAAAACATAAAGATTCGATTGATATTGAAGATATGCGCAGATTGATAGGTGCATTTGAAACACTGAGCTTATTCAAACATATTGCTGAGATATTGAAGATTCCAGAGCAAAGCCTTATAAATTCAGAGGGAATTATATACAAAATTGCCAGATTAGGGACATTGATAAGAAAATATTCTGCACCGGAAATACCAGAAAATAAAACATCTCAAGACAGAATAACAGAAATATTATATGACGAAAAAATGTCAGTTATAGATAAGTCTAGGATGCTTCTTGCGTCAGAACTCTTATAATCGGCGTTACCTCAAAAAAATATGCGGGATTTAGGCAATTTCCGCCATATAATCCCGCATAATATATTCAGTTAGTTACTGTCTGGCCGGTATTCGTCGCCTGATCTAAATGGATTAAGATTACATCCTTGTAAACAAATAGAGTTTTTACTCTGATTTTTTCCGCCAGGGGATATTGATTGTCTACAATGAACTGTATGTCTTTGCCTTTAGAATATATCTCTACTGTATTATTATCTTCGTCAGTGAGCGTTACTGTTAGAAAATTCCTTATATCAGGACCAGTTATATTTTGTATTGAATATGTGTGCAAAACCGAACTATCCGGCGACTCCACTGGCTTTGCTACTGAAATCACCATCAGAAAGAAACCGGAGATAAATAATGCAAAACCTAATGCAAACAAATACACATTCCTTTTTTTATAGTCTGATATGATAATTAAGGCGACGGAAACTAAGATCCATACCACTATAAAAGCAGCTATACTCATACACGATTCACCTCTTTTTACAGCGCTTCAATTTACTATTTTGTGAAAAACTACAAATGAATTAAATACACATCTCTATAAATAAACAACTTTTTTACTCTGATTTTTTCCACAAGAGGATATTTGTTGTCTACTATGTATTCTGCTCCATCAAACCATGGACTTATAGTTATTGTATCGTTTTGTCCGTCAATGAGCGAAATTGTTGTTGTTTTAATATTAGCAGATGAGAGTTTTAGAGTATCAGGGTCCTGTATCTGGTATGTACATAAGACTTCGTTGTCTGGGGATGTCGCGGATTTTGTTGAAACAGCAAATGCTATACATAACCCAACTACAATCAAGATAATTACTAGGTGGGAACTCACAACACTTATACGATCCCATTTTGTGTTTGTTGCAAGATCTCCTGAAATCATTGCAAAAAACCATAAAGTAACACAAAACGAAAGGTATATAGCTATAAATGTAGAAAATTCCATAGAGCAAATCCTCCTTCCGTTTTTTTCGCTATAGAACTACAAATGAACCAAATACATATCTCTATAAATAAACAACTTTTTTACTCTGATTTTTACTCTGATTTTTTCTACAAGAGGATATTTGTGATCCGCTATGTATTGAACTTCATTAGCCCACGTACTTATAGTTAGTGTGTTGTTGTTTTCATCAGTTAATAAAATTTTATCTGTCTTAATACCAGATGATGAAGGTATCGGTGTGCCCGAATCTTGTAACCGATATGTACATATAATTTCGTTATCCGGGGCTGTTGCAGATTTCGTTGCGACAGCATATATCATGTACGCTCCAAATATTAATAAAGCAATTGACAGATAGAAGCTTGCATCACTTATAATATCCCATTTTGTGTTTGCTAAAAGATCTCCTGAGATCTTTGTAAAAAGCAATAAAGCAAGAAAAAGCCAAAGACATATAATCATAAACGTAGAAAAAACCATATAGTATATCCTCCTGTTTTGGGTTTATCTATCAAGCCATCGCGTATACATTTTTATGAAAAACTACACATGTTACTTGTGATAATATTCAATTGCTTTTTTCAGCATCATACTGGCTGTATTAAAAGCGTTTTCATCCCCACACAGCCAGGAGAAGTAGGCGTCATTAACTTCGCACATCATATCTGATCCTTCAACAGGCTCTTCTCCGTCTACATGAATGTACAATGTATTATCTGCTGCCAGATATACATGAATAACTTATTCTCCTTACTGTAGGAAATCTATACTTATACTGTTTGGCTGAGAAATTGCCTTTTTGTATCATCCAAATAACCGCAAACTGCTCAGACAAAGTACAATCTATCTTTCTGGTGTTTTTTTACTCTGTATGAGTTTTTCTACATTGTCAAGTAACTTACTTTTTTGTTTATCACTTAATTGAACTTCATTCTCCCTAAGATACATTTCCATGTTCTCTGGTCGTCGCAAAAATAAAAGAATTGCATTGTGAGCTTTATCTTGAATAGAACCATTTTCATACCTGAAAATAGTCTTATCGCCCCAATTTAGCAATTTTGCAAAACTCCTTTGACTGAGGTTATATTGTACCCTTATGGTTTTTATTTCCTCAGGAAGTAGTAGTTTATGTTTTTGGCGATATTTATTATAAGCTTTAACCAATGTAACGTTATCGAGTTCTTCACAGAAGAGTTCCTTGCCACATTCTGAGCATAAGAGAACGTCCGCATCCACCTCTATTTGTTCTCCACGAACCAGATAATTTTCTTTTCTTTTTTCTACATTGGTGTCAACGTTTCTTTCACACTTCTCACAAAACATTCTCATTACTTCTCCTGGATTTTAAGATTGTTATCATGAAAGCAGAATATTTCTGCTTTCATGATGTTGTTGTCTATTATATATTATCTACGAACTTTATGAGTTATAGAAGTCATTGGCTGATTCTGCGATTATGGCAGCAGTATGGTGCTTATCGTCGGCCCCTGAGATCCAGTCACGATATGTGTCTGTCACTTCGGCAAAATCATCCGGGCTATTATATATATCCTCATCTATGGCTCCACCTGCAGTGTGGATAACGAGACTACCATTTGGCTTGATCCATACATGATCGACGTTGTCCATCTTCTTGAGCTGTTTTTCTACTTTATTTATTGAAATCATATGTGTTCCTCCTTGTGAATTAAATTTCTTTGTATATGTATTGTATCGCATGACAATGCAGAGATATTTTTTCCAAAGAAATTACTTTACGGGAATACCGTTTACTTCGATTCCTTCGGATATACGAACAACTATGCATTTGCATCCGTCTATATCCCTGGTTTCGACCAGATCTGTTCTTTCAGGATCAACCATAATCGTGACATTTGGTGTCTTTACTTCAAACTTTTTTGTGTCGGCCACATTGCTTGCATAGATAACAGGAGAAGTATCGCGGGGTACAACAACACCCGCGGTGTCATCAGGGGAGGCTGTCGCTTTCTTATACGCTTCGTCAAGCTTTGATGTATCCGTAACTCCACTCTCAGATAGAAGATCTTTTATTACACCCTTTGAGAGCGTTAGAGGCTCTGCGGAGTCTTTTTTCATCTCAATCAATTCGTTGAGGTTCTCATGGATGGCCTTTACGGTGTCGTAGCTGCAATCATCCCCAAGAGTTTCTGATATGATGTCCTGAAACGCAGTTTTCTGACTGCCTGCAGTTACAGGGAGGTCAGCTCCAAGAACATTGCTTACGAAATCATCATGGAGATCCTCAGGCTTCTTTGTATAATAAAGTACATTATGTATATCTGTGCCTCTGTCAATAAAAGCAGGAAACAAAAAGCCGATATCCGGTTTATCGACCACCCAGTCACGGATGCGGTTGTGAAATACACTTTCTGAATCGAAATAACTGAGTCCGGGCTTAGAAAGATTTACATGGCAGATAGAGCATAAGATATAGTCGAATACTTCATCTGATGCATCATCCATAGTGAATCCATCGGAGGACTTGCCGGGAACATCATATGTGTCGTGGATCAGCATGATCACATAATTTCCTGTGTAATCATAATTTTCGATCACCTTATCGTAGAACTCATCAAGGAGTTCGTCATTTTCAAGGTTTTCCTTTCTGAGCTTATTGAGAAAATTCTGAGTTCCGCCGTCAAACTCCTGGGAAGTCGGAAACGGCATGGTGATCAGGTTTTTTCCTACGCTGCCAGACAGTGTTTTCTTGAAGATCTCAAAATACTTAAATGTTTCCTCTTCAGGCAATGTAAGGAACTGCTGCCGAAATGTAGACACCTTGTTTCCATCACCATCCACGTAGCAACCACATATCTTATTGATTGAGCACTTATCTGGTGAAAAAAGCTTTCTAATCTCTAATACATCTTTTTTTGTCATTATTCATTCTCCTTTGTTTGTATATTTTTTGAATCTCTACATGTGTTCAGGATGAACAGAAGTAGAAGATATATTCGTATCATTGATGCATTCACGTATTTAATGCTATAGCATCTTGTTTAGTAGCTCTGTAGCTGCAAATGGCTCATATGAGTTTGCTCTTGCCTTACGTTCCTGAGCATCCAGTTTCTGCTGATTCTTTAATATGTCTTTCTCATATTCCAGATCTGCTAGGTCTAGTTTGTGTTCTTCCTGCAGGCCTGCAAGCAATTTATTAGTCAACTCAAGCAATATCGGTGCTCTTTCCGCAAGCTTATTTTCCATGCCAACGCAGTCACAAGGATCAACACTACTTTTTACATCCTTAGCAAGCATTTTCAGGTATGGTTTATATGTCTTATATTTTTTATAAACCCTTTCGGAGTTCTCGGACATCTCATACATCTTTTTCAATTTTTGGGATACAGGAACAAATTCCTCTCTGATTGGTTTAGATATATGTGACATGTCTATACATGTTTGCGTGTAATGATGCCGTGTACGGGGAATATAAAAAATAATCTGCTTTGATTTGTCAGAATCTACATAGTAAATCTCTTTACCATATCTAATTACAAAAGTGGCATATATAACAGTAAGCATCCAATTTATAATCGTTACGATACACAAACACATATGAAATGTTTCACCTAAACAGTCAAGCAAACCATCAAAGATTACAAATGTCAGAATAATAGATGTAGCAATAAGAGTGTTTAATTTAGAAATATTTTCTGGATCATACATAAAAGAACCTCCCGTATATTATATTTAAGATGTAGTGGGCGATGGGACTCGAACCCATTCTTACTTTCCGTCTGCCTGTATTCCGATTAACAAGACTTGAACTTGTTTTTCCTCGTCAGGGCAGCACCAGCTTACGCAAATGCCCACTAATAAAATGCTTATATATATTTTATCAAGGTGAAATCATCAAATATTTTTACCAATAGAAATATGTGATATTGATGCGATAGTTGGTTAAATGCAGGGATTTCCTTGCATAATAATTTTGAAGGAATTGATTATATTCATTTTTCCAGATGTTAATCGGAAGTAATAAAAACCGCCAGTGAAAAGAAGAGGTGAAAGGCGAATTGAAAAGCTCCCTGGCATAGAAGAATGCGTTGCAACCGGTGAATACATAAACAAAAAAAGCGACATAAACTGTCGCTTCTTGACTGCGCTTAAATAACGCTTTCTATCTGCCTGAAGATTCTTTGATCATTTCTATCCACTGTCTATAAAAATCCTCACCATCAAGCAAAATTACGTCCTCAGGATCCATTTCAACGATGCCATGGTTTAATATATTGTGAACCTTTCCAACAACAATGATATAATTTTTGCTTTTAAGGCCGTAATATTCAGAAGATCCGGAGAGTATAAGCTGTTTCACGATTTTATGCATAAGCATCTGGTTCTTTTCTGTTTGGTTAATAGAAATATTTACTCCGGTAAGTCTGTCTACAATAGCAATTTTCATTCCTTTATCGCTGATCTCTGATATGATAATACTACAGGCGTAAGCCTTATCAGACAAAAAAACATAATTAAAATCAGGCGATACATTCCAATAGATTGTATGCTCATCGTGATGAGAGAAATCGCCGGTGATAAGCAGTGTCACAGGAAAAGTACCGACTTCCTTTGCATAGCTTATATTCATGCGGGATCTGATCATTCCGATAAGCGATGGATCATCCAACCGTATTCTTTTTCCAGTAGCAACATCGGTTAGTATATACTCTAATTTATCATTGCTATAAACTGCAGCAATGTTACATAATCTGCATTTCTCTTCATTTCTCATATGCATACTCCTAGATTTATTCCTTGAATGATTAACTTTTTTGTATTTTATATTTCCAACCACATAGATCGCCGGATAGTGTCTATATCCTTAGTGATAGCAGAGAGTTTTGACACAAGGATGTTTTCACAATCTGGCTCTCGACATTCATTAATAGCGTTTATTACATCATCCGCAATAGATTGTAAATGTTCATCATATGTTAAATATTTCTTAAATGCCTGTTTTGAACACGATGCGATACAGTAAAGATCCCAAAGTTTATTTTTGATTTCTATAACTTCTTTTATAGCATCTACCGAAAGTCCGCTTATGTCTATACCAACATATTTGGTTTTTCTCCAACACTGATTATTTGGTATAATAAATCGAATTTTATTGACAGGCTTATGTTCGGATACAGAAAATCCATGTCCAATTATAATATTTGTAGCTTCTACAATTGCAAAGATAGCGCAGAGAAAAGAACCTATTGCGTCCATCATTTTAAATGCTTTAGACATTCCATCAGTAATAGGGATCTTACAATTATTGCGTAGCCATGGAAAGAAAAAAGTAAATAAAGCGCAGAGTGCTAAGCATAAAATAATTAGCATTATCCTCAGGATAAGTGGTTTTCTATTTATCATAACAAAATCCTCCTTAATGATTTATATAAAATATGGACTGTCCCCATAAATTGAGGATATCACAAGAGCGAAAGAATAAAATTTTGCCAAAAAAAACACGATGTTGAAAACCAACACCGTGTAATTTTTTTTTAGCTATTGAAATTGTTCAGAACATCACCAGATGAATGCAAAAGCTATTGTGCCTTAATCGGTGATAAAGTCATCAAGTGTCCAATAGATCTTATCTTTACCCGCTGCCTTCTTAATCTGATCTTCAGACCATGAGGCAGGATAGTGGGTTATGTTAAAACCATCTGCAGACAATGCTCCATAGCCCTTTTTAGCCATCTTCTTGTATGCCTTTTCAAGACCATAAAGTTTCATAAAATCCGAAACCAGATAATCAATATCCGCTGCAGAAAGGACTTCCTTTGACAGCCTTTCTTCCGGGATATATGGATGAAATTTAGCGAACCTTTCTTTATCACTAAGATAGATAGAATTATCATTTTCATACATCTGCATTATAAAATCGTTTGGATGTTTTTCAGCTCGTTCAACAATATATTCTGTCATAGCTATCTCTGCATCCTTTGAGATGTAATCGGTTTCTCCGAGACCTCCGTTTCCATAGTCTGTATACTTTCCGATACGTTTTCCGTCAAGATAGATACTCGCAAATAGAGAGTATCCTTCCATCGCCGGGTACTGCTTGATATTTTTCAACTGAAATCTTCCTAATTTTGCCATAACATTTGGCCTCCTTTTTTTTATTTTCAGTAAATATGTTCAGAAAGATACAAAAAAAAAGACACAACATATAGCTGTGTCTTTATTATAAATGGAATTAATTTCCATTTTTTTAGATTTTTATATACTCCTTGGCAAGAAAATCCGGAATGTTTATATTTTTTTATGCGGGCTCACCCTCTTATTCCAGGTTTCACACAGACCGCTTATTACATCTAATGGCAGCAGATCAAGATGGTTTCTTATCAAATCCATAGTTTCGTTCATTGACATATATCTAATTCCATCCCTTTTTGCAATCATTCCGATGATAATAGAGGATATATCTATATAGTTACGATAGTCCATACCATCATTGCAATAATACTGATCGCATATCGGAAGAACTTCTTTACTAGAAAGCTTTACAATATCATCTGAGTTACGACGAACCCATTCTGATTTATCAAAGAATCCCTGATTCTTTGCCCTGTATTCGCGTTCACCATCGAACATAGATACAAATACGACATAACAATTTTCTGCTCCGTAGCGAGATATAAACTTCTTTGCTCCATCAACATCTGCGACAACAACGTAATTCCTGGTTAAATCAAGCTCTGTTTTAGGAAAACCATAATACCATACATCAGGCGTACCATCTACCAGGACATTGTATTTTCGGTATTCAAACAGTTTATCATTGTATATAAGCTGTAAAAACTGCTCTTTAGATACAAAGTTGTAGTCAACCCCATCCTGTTCGCTTAGCCTTTTAGGTCTAGTTGTAATACCAATCAACCTTGAGCAGGATTCTGTAGGAACTTTCTCATATGGATTTTGCGCTATAGCGCCCCTTACGAGGCATTTTGCTATGACATTCTTTCCACAAGCAGCTCCGCCTAATAATATCACAATCATATAATGTTTCCTCCTATATTGGTTTGTTTCACCATAAATATGATAGAAGAGAAAAAGACACAGCAGATTTGCTGTGCCTTTATAGCTAATATAACTAAATTTTTACCGCCTGAGATTATACCAAAAGTTTATTCCAGACCATACATAAATGATTTAATACCTCTAATGGCAGCAGATCATTTGGGCGCCCATATCCGGATGTACTGGATATATCTATATACTGATCTCTGTAAAAGAGATTATAGACATAAACCTCTTCGTTCCTGCCGTCGATGTCACAGTCCTCGAAACTCACACCTATACTCATGGGGCCATCAGTGTAAAACTCAGAAATTCCTTTGTTCTTTTTCAACTCATTATAAGGAAAATTAGTTTTCACGATGTCTGCAAGTTTACTCATTGATACATACCTATCACAAAGTTTGCTTTTTAGATAAAGTCCAGTAAAAATAGAAGATAAGTTTATTAAGTTTATAGGAACATAATCTACTCTACAGTTCTTATAGTACTGGTCACAAACCGAAATAACCCTTGTATCAGAAAACTTCAAGATGTCATCGGCGTTGCGACGATCCCATTCTGACTTATCAAAAGATCCGCGTTTTCTTGCTCTGTATTCACGCTCTGAATCGGACGCATCAACAAAAACAACGTAGCAGTTCTCAGCTCCGTAATAAGAGATAAAGTGTTTTGCACCGTCAACATCAAGCACAACGATATAATTCTTAGATAGATCAAGTGGCGTCTTGGAAAATCCATAATACCATGTGTCAGGTTTGTTATTCACTAAGGTATTATATGCTCTATACTCAAGAAGCATATCGTTATTTATAAGTTGCAAAAACTCGTCTTTGGATACGAAGTTATAATCAACTCCATTTTTTTCGTTTTCTCTGATAGGCCTAGATGTCGTACCTACAAGCTTTGTAAAAAAGCCTGTAGGCCTCGCCTTTACAAGTTTTCTCGCTATGGTGTCTTTCCCACTGGCAGATTTGCCTAATAATATTACGATCATAAATTATTACATCCTCCTTTGTATTTTTTGGATGTAATAAATATCAGTTTGTAATATAAAATAAAAAAGCGCCTATATGGTGTACATATAAGCACTTTTTACTTCTTGGCTATTTAGATATATAATAAACATACCTGTATGCATATCTGTTTGAATTTGGATCTGTGAATTTGTGCAGCTCTAACCGTGACAGACCATCTGTGTGTTTCACTATTACTTCGGTTGCAGAAATCTCATCTACAACACCATCATCATTATAATACATGATTTTATCTGATGCTTGCTTCTCAAAAAGAGAATATGTTTTAATTGGCTTCCCTTCATCAGAAAAGTTCCTGACAGATTGTTTAAGAAAATATGCAAAGATTGAGCCTAGTTGTATTATCATAACAAATACTGTTATAGCTATAAGGGATATATATCGAGTATTTAATGAGTCGGCAAAGTGATTTACGCATACACCACCTAAAATTATCAAGATAATACCCAAAATAATTGATCCCATTACAATGATAATGGAGAGCGTATCTATATCATAAAAGTAATTTATCATTTGTCCTCCGCCTTCCTGTAACCTGAAATATATTCCGGTAACTGTCTCTTGTAGTACAAAACGGGTATAGAATCTTCAATGTTCGTATGGAACTGTGACATATTGTTCCACATGAGGATAGAACCATGACCGAGAAGGTTTATCTTTATAAGGCCCGAATCACGCAAGCCGTTTGCATTTATAATCTTCATAACCTCGTCAAATTCTTCGATAGCACCGCAAGGGATTGCGATTGTTGTAAACTCTGCATCATGAATATAGCAATGGCTATGAAGCATATAGTGGATATTTGGAAGCTCATTATAGAGCCGTACCTGCACCGGAGTATCTACAGACGGCTTATCGCTTCCACAATACATAAGCTTATCCCCATCCATATAAACCGGTACGAAGTTATCAAGCGTTATGAATTTTTTGTCTATATTCCTCTTTGATACATAAATGATATCTCCTTTACGGAAACTAGGCATACCTTTACCACACCTACCTACCTGAGGCGGGAGAGTAGGACGCATACTTGCATTGCCTATAAAACGTTCAGTTTTGCAACTTACAGGCATAAACTGCTGAAACATGACAGCACATTCTTTTACAACATCAACAAAATCCTGTTCGTCCGGTATGGAATATGTCTTTCCCGACCGATACTCAGGCTGCTTAAACTGATCAAAGTACCAACTCATAACAAGTTCTTTGTTTGTATCAGATCTGGTAGTTCGTTGTCTTGTCATTCCCCTCAAAAAAAGGATCCTGCGGATGCTGGCCGTAACTGCTGCCTCAATATCTGTGCCATCATACCATACCGTTCCAAGAGGATCAAATATACGGATATTGAAAATTCCGTCCGCTGTTTTTGAAAACTCAAAAGTAAGGTTCGCCTTGGCAGCGAGCGTGCGCTGAACAAGCTCCTGGAAGTCATACTTTCCATCATTTCTCTTTGAGTTAATAAGCATGGTAAAAGGAGCGACTTCTTTTACATTTCTTATCTTAGGCAGACCATTAGCTACGTTAGCCCACCACAACACTATGTCGAACTTAGCGGTCTCCTGCAGGATAGCTTCAAGTTCATCATAGCGACCGCCGTTAAGCACCACAACGTTCTCAAAGTGTTCCATGAGAATAGCAGCAACTTTGTCAGCAAGTCCAGATCTTTTACCATACACATGAGTATCCGGATCGGAGGTATTGCTCCATGAGCCAGCAACAAGTAATACTTTCTCTTTATTTTTACCCTTGTTTATCATACGTTATCACCTTCCTTTATGCCGTCTATAGCCCCGATTGCATTTACATAACACTTGTGATATACAGTGCTTTTTATGTCGTTCTCAAAAGTATCTATCCAGGCGGAGAGCACCCTGAATTTCTTTCTGCTATCACTAATCAGTTTCATAGCTTCATCAAGACTTGTACATCCTGTTGATATTGAGTTGAGCCAAGGCTTGCTACAGCATGTCTCCTGAATAAGAAATGATACCCAGTACAGATCTGAGGTTTCTTCCTTCAGCGTTTCAACATCACCATAATATGTATAGTCGATCAGATCGAGATTTGGCAGGTTTGCCTTTGCTTTATACGTTTCAAAACATCTGCGGGCGAGTTCATCAAGATCATCAACTGTGTTTTTTTCAGATTCTACAAGAATATGTCGTGGAAAATTCCAGTCCTTATAGCTCACACATATCATCATTGCTCTTTTTATTGTATCCATCCTTTATTCCTCCTTATTATTTTTTATGTTATAAATATAGCAGAAACAGAAGAAGGACAATTTTTGCCAAAGAAAAAGTGCTTATACAGAATAATCTGAATAAGCACTTGTATTTACATTTGGCCTCTTATTGTTATTTTTAATTTGTTCATCGTAGGCAAAATCTCCCAAGATCGCACTGAAAAATAACCAAAATCATCTATAGCCATGTTTTTGTCTTTGTACCTTTGGGTATTCCATGAGAACATGTCATATATTTCAATATGAGCATCGCCCTGATAATTTTCTAAAAAATCCTTAATCTTCATAATAAGATCCTCCACTTTATTTATTTATGAAAATATGAGAGTTATGATTATGAAAAATAATTACGTTAAAGATATAAAATGACCATCCTAGATGTAGATAGTAACTGCATCTGGAGATTCGTCCTCATCTATTTTTTTTACCTTTGCATGAGAAACTGAATATCCAAATTGTCTCTCCACATTTTCTTCCTTATTGACAGATACAAAATCTAGGCCACTTTGTAGAAATATTTCCTTTGACGTATTTATATATTTATTAACAGCGGTTTTTACAATCATACCAAATTCCTCCTTTGATGTATTTTCAGATTGTGATGTTTTCATTTTTGATAGATCCATTATACCAATTGATGGCGGAAGAGTGTTTTTACAAAAAAAAACTACACCATCATTGATATGGTGTAGTTTAATGTAATACTATTGAAAATAGACACCTATGATTTCTCGGCGCCTGGCTCATTCCAGACTTTTATGATTTTTCTGACTTTGTCGTGTCCATTTTCATCCTTATAGTAATAATTATCCCAATACATCATTTTCGGGAACTTATTGATAAACACCCAAATTCCTTCATATGATGGGTGGAAGAAAACCACCTCATGTTCGAACAAATCCTTTACACTATAAATCTCGGAGTCAAAGTTCTTATTGGTCCCTTCTACATCATATCTAGCACTAGCATAAGCTAATTCAAATTCACCACCAACAGTCCATACAGTGAAACTCCAATTTTTCCTTTTATCCAACAGTTCATATAAATCCTTTACTGTCATAGTTAGATCCTCCTATTTTTTATTTGAAAGAAATATGAGACAGCGTTTAGAGTAAATAAAAAAACTATATTCTGCAGATAGTTGTTGTGCAGTGTAATAGGAGTTATTAACTTCGAAATATATTGAGTCTTTATAATAGGATTGTCTCAGATAGAGAGAATTAGAAAAAGTGGAATTGCTGGAAAACGTAACTTGTAAAACAGATTAAATTTTTAGAAAAATAAAAAGAAGAGGTCATACTTATGAAAATATGACCTCCATAAAACTTACACACTTTACTGATAATCCCATTTATATCGTAAATTCGATAATTCTTCCTGAAGAGCTCAGTAAAATGTATTCATCATCGCTTTCAGCAATATTTTTACCAAGTTCTGTGTAATCAAGTGCTGCCTCAATATGTGGATCAAGTGTACCAATTACATTGTCTACATAATTAGATGCAAGATCAAAAGCAGAATCAAAGATTGATGATATACGTAGATCATCCTTCGATACATCATCATTGAAACATGAAAGCAGCTCATCCACTTCACGCTCCCATATACCTTGTGATATAAGACATTCCCTGAATTCTTTTTTTGGGGGTGTCAATAAAACCGAAAACGATCTCTCCGTTGATTTTTGCCACGGAAAAAATTATGTCGTTCACGTCATAATTTTCATCTTCAACCGGGCAATCATCAAGATCAGCAGAATCGTCAATTATGGTGGAAGTAATAACAGCATATGTTTTTTCTACTCCCTTTTTCACATAATTTATAGCATCATTAATGGCGGTTTCCTTGTCTTCGATATAACACTGACCTTCATCGTGATATCCCCATTTCTTATCGTAGACCATGTTGTAACAGTCAAAATAATCGCTTTCAGAAGAGAGAAGCACTCCTTCATCTAACAAAAAAACTTTCATAACTTATCCTCCTACTATCTATTTAAAAGAAACATGGACAGTATAAGCAGGAGAAATATACAACAGTAAAAAAAGCCACATCATTATGATGTGACTTTATTTGTTCACCCTATTTTTTCTTTTGAGCCTAGCCCATATTCGTGAAAGATATGCTACAATCCTGGCAACTAAGGTGCATATGAGTATTATCTTTTCTGTAACAATATACCTTAAATTATTACAGGATATTTCAGACAAACTTTACACAACCATTTTTCTATTGCAAGTATCTTGATACCAAGTGGTAGAGGAGATAGACGTGTAATTTATTTTCGGTGTTAAGATGACGCTTTTAGAAGCGGTTTCTGTATTTGTTGCTTTATCTACATTCTTCTCAAAAAATGTTGTTTGTTTAATCATGGACAGCCTCCTTATCATTGAATATTGTAAATATTCAATATTCTTTGTTTTTCTTATTAACAATTCTACATCATGCTTACTTAGACGATTTTTTGCCAATGAGTGTTTCCAGTATCTTCTGTTCATTATGAACAGAAGATATACCTTGATAAAATGTTGAGGAAAATAATAAAAGTGGCGCATCTTGTCTGTGAATGTAACAAGGAATATAATTACAGCAATAAATTTGTTATGGGAGATACTATCATGTCGGCAGTAGAAGAGTGGGCAAAAAGAGATTATGAAAATATTATTGGAATGATTCAAAATAAACAATATACGGAATTACTTGTGTTATATAAAGAGAAAGCCAAATTGTCAGAAACCAAAGCGGCTGCGTTATTTGGTTGCTCAAGAAGATCTGTGAACAGGTATCTGACCGGGATACGCAAGGTTCCACTTTCAATCGTTAGATACATGATAAATTCAATGAGCATAGAAATACATGAAGAAGACAATAAGGATGAATTTAATGAATATGGTTCTTTTATCTGGTATGGAGATGACAATATGTTGTTAAATACGCTTTATGGGTATAGGGTGAAAAAGTGCGGATGGACCAGGTTTGAAGCTGCAAGTAGATTCAACATAACTGAGCAACAGCTTAAAGCGTATGAAAACGGTACAAAATCACTTACGCCAACTATTATTAAAAAGGCAATGAACATATATGACCTTAAAAAGATAAATGATTTATATCCTGATCTTGTTTCGTTTGATGGGGGCAATAATTACGTTCCGCTGAAATTTGTATCAGAAATCTATATCAACTGAGAACGCTTTGATTTAATAGATGATGAAAAAAGTTTGTATATTGATCCATATGATTGCCCTGTAAATAAATTTCCTAATTTTCCGATATACAAATATTCACCGGAAGGATTACCTACGATTAAGTACCAAATGAATGAATTAAGTATTGATGAATATATGAATACATCTGAGTTTTTCTTTGAAATTGAAGAAACCGGCAATTTCTTTGAGATGGACACTACAAACATAAAGTTGCCACCGGTATACAAGCATATGCTCAGTGTATATGGAGGAAAGGACCGGAGTTTTGCAAAATACGAGGGATATGAAAAGCAATTAAAAAATTTGATATTGACCGATGATTATATGGCAATTGTAAAATCAGGCTCACATACTATGGAGTTTGATCTATCGGATTATGTATTTTCTGATAGTCCATGGTATTCAATGTTGCGAGATAAAGAGTATTTTAAAAGTGGAAGACTGGAATATATAGGAGATGAAATTGCTCAAAATCAATGCATTGTGTGGAAAGACGGACAATATGTAAGATTCATTGAGCTGTATATAGATAAGTACCCTAGAAGGCATTTTGCTGAGGCAATAGATTTGATAAGCCGTGACGAATATGATATGTGGACTCGTTATTATCCAAGTTAAGAAACAAAAAACACCAAAAAACAGACCAAAAAAATACCAGAAATGCAACTGAAAACACAAAAAAGCGCCCACATCTCTAAATGTGCGCGCTGAGAAAAAGAATTAAGTTCCGTTTTTTAACAATTTCGGCCCTGGAAACAATCACCACAATATTCCCATATGCCATCTGCAATATTCTTGAAAGTGGGGTAGGTCGGCCTTAACACTCCATTTTCGTCAAATTTATGGGCTGTGGGTTCTCCAATCTGAGAACAGTCATTTCTCATATAGGCCGGAGGTAACATATTCATAAAATTATCCACCATTGATTTTGTGAAGTAATCCCCCGGTATGCAGCAAGCTAACCCGAAATAGTGAGCCTCGTCAATAACCTTCTTACCATTAAAGATCTGGTATTCTCCAAGAGGAGCACCATCATAGTCTACCTCTTCAATGATAAGGTCATGGTCAAACCATGGGTAGTTTTCATAATGAGTCTTATACCTTTCTGCAATTTCTTTTTCAGGAAAAGTTTCTTTGTTTCCGGCATAAACCCTGTGCTCTCCAATGTAATAGACAACTTCATATCCTTTCATTTCCATATCTTTATTCTCCATTTCTTATTTTGAACAAAATATGAAATGGTAGGCGAGTAAAAAAAACTGCTAAGCAAAGCTTAGCAGTAATGTAAGAGCTCCTGGATATAACTACATAAAAAAATGTAAGTTATTCCAGATGTCGATTAATTTGGGAATGTGTTCAAGTGATACATACTTTTGAGTCATAATGCAGTCGCATTCTATGCAATATCCATCATTGCGTATGTTTGGTGAGATTTTTGCCTTGCCACATATATGACATCTTTTTAATTCATCCTCATATTCTGAGATCTGTTTATTTATTGCTTTTTTCTTTCTCTCTTTGCAATATGGGCAGCCCTCATCTTTATACTTTTTAATATATCGTTTGGGTTCAGTGCAACCATAATCACCAAGATACCAAGTATCATATTCGTATTCGGGCGTTTTATCATAAACATACCCACAATTGTAGCACCTCGTCTGAGTCTCTATATCATAATCACTTGAAAAATTGTATACTTTACTTGACATTTGTTTTCTCCTTTTTATTTATTTGAATGAAATATGAACCACAATAACAAATAAAAAATAGGATTTACACAACCATAATACTTAAGTTATACTGCGTATATTGCTTAGCATTGCATACACTTTAATCTTGCTTTGCACTCTTCAATATCAAGGCATTTATCAATATTTGTTTTTATTGCCGAGATATTTTCAGCTATTGGAATAAAAAACGATACGCCTAAGTTCCCAGAATTCTTATCAAAAACCAATGTAGTATTTTTGAAGAGAGGAGAGACATACAATTTCAAAGACTCTGGCTTTATAAATTTTTCATACACGTCAGAGCCATCTAATTCACCATATGAAGACATATATGCTTCAACATCCCTCCATACTTCAATGTACAGCTTATCATTAACACTTACAATATTTACATAACAAAGTAAATCAAGGGTGCGTATAGCATTGTAAACGTCAAGAATATCATCAGGAACATTGTTTTGTTTATTATCTTCATGTATTTCAGATACATACCATCTCTTAATAACTGCATTTCCTTCTCCGTTGTCTATAAAGTATGCTTTTTCTGCGTTACCAATTGAAATATACTTGCAGGCTAAGTTCAAACCCGAAATTGTTCTGTCAATTACCTTATTCATCAAGTTTCCTCCATTTCTTTTTCTTTTATATAAATATAACATATATGACGATAGATGTATTTTTACCAAATAAAAAAAGACTGTCACAACAGTAACAGTCTTTTTCATTAATAACTACCACTTACTACAATAAGGACGATATCTTAAACTATCCATATTTACGGGACTCTTTTCAGAATAATTTCTGTGTTACTATAGACGGTACAATATGCAATGCTATTATTTTCATCATAATAATTCACATAATACGTATCATCGTCAAATGTTCTATTAATTCCAATAAAGCCACCTCTTCTTGTGTTGTTTAAATAAACATCATACTTTACTTCTTCTTTTGCATTTGCCCAATAATCTTCAGGATTTTTTATTCTCCATATAAAATCTTCCGGCGTTGTTTTTAGTTCATTCATTGTTACATCCTGCAGATAAAGATTTCTCACATCAGCATTTTCTGGAAGTAGAGTAAGAACATAATCCTTATCAAGGTATTCAGCTCCAAGAAATTCATCATAGCAAACATAGAGCTGTCCTCCATAACCGTAATCAAACACATAATCTTCAAGAGAATAATCGCTGTCAAAATCAGGAGAGAATACTACCTCCTCATAATAATTTCTGACGAGATCCTTTTCCATTTCAGGGGTGATCATGTGAGATATCTTCCAGTCAATCTTGTACAACTCATAACATAGCTTTCTTATCTGTTCAATTGTCATATATTGTTTTCTCCTTTTTTTATTTTTAATAAATATGTAGAATGTAGTGGAGAAAAATATTAACATTATTTCATTTTTGCAAAAATAAAAATGTCTCACCCTTAAAAAAGAATGAGACACTTTATCTAGTTATCCCTATTCGCGCACAAACATAATGCAAGCAGACCAGCCTCTACAGTATCGTCAGATGATTCAATGACATCTTCCATGGTATTTAGAAATTTGTTACCGTCTCCATGCTGAGTATTTGGATCAACTTTAACAAGATCTGGTCTATGGCAAACGATAAATGGCTTGAACCTGCCGACATCATTAGTATCACCTCTGGCTGCTGCTGTTTTGTTAGCATATGCAACGGCTTCTTTTCCCTGCAGTGCAGAAAAGTAAGAACCCCGACTTATATTAGGGTTATACGAATATCCACAAAACATTCCAGTTCCCCCATGGTTGTGTCCAAGTCCGAAGACGTTTATAACGTATCGTGGCTCCTTAGATGTTCGAAACAAGATGCCGTCAACAAGCAAGCAGTTAGACATATCCATCTTGGCCATACAGATCATATGCTCTTTGTCAGGATGTTCTCCATCACGCCAAATTCGAGGAAAATACCATGAACAATTCGCATTTTCATCAATGATTTTTTCAAGAGCACTTTTATACTTGTGGAATCCTCTATTGAAACTGCTATCTGCTGCCCATAGACGTCCATCATAATAATAGATTTTTCCCTTGCCTTCGTATGAATTATCTTCGAAAGCAAGTGACATATCAGTAAGCGTTGCTTCGGCAAGCGTGATGTCCACGTAATCCTCACATTCTCTATATCTGAGTTTTCTGCATCGAGGTGGAAGATAGCCTTCGTAATATTTTATCCATGTTTTAATTTTCATATGCATTCTCCTTTTTTTTATTTTGTGGGAAATATGAGAAGAGATAGGACCTAAAATAATTTTGCTTTAAAATAGAACGGTAGTAGCGAAAAATAAATTTATCTCTTGGAAAAAAATGAGAAATATAGTATTGATGCTATAATCAAAAAAGAATATCAGAAGATGTGGGTTCGAGCCCCTCCGGAGCGCAGTCAGTGAGCGTGAGTCCTCCTCGTAGTGATAATAGGTTAAAACGTCTGATATTCTTAAACACAAAAATCCCCTCTTATGTACTATATAGCATAAGAGAGGATTTGTTTTATTCATAAACGTAAATTCTGACAGGATAATCACCATTCCCGTATCTTGTATTAACAAGCACCTTATAGTGCTCAGACATAATAGGGAATATCAAATATCTGTCCTCAATGCCCCAGGTTGGATAGTTTTCTTTAAAATATTCATCCATTTCCCAGTTACAGCCATGCGGAAAATTATCGAAAAGCCATTTGATGATTTCATCAATACCGTGGCACACGATATCTTCGATTTCCCCATTGGCCTCCATCCATTTGCCTTGCCAGGTTCCGCTTCTGAAGTACATTCGGAAATAGCCAAAATATCTGTCACTTTCCCTTAGATCTTCGGTTTCGGTATCGGCCTCAAATCCAAGAAGACAACGATTCTCATTCACATATCTTGGAAGATCAGCATTATCTAATTCCCTAGGACACCTGAAAAGTTCCTGATATGGGTAAACAGAATTTTCTCTTTTAAAATCACCATATATTATACTGTACTTGGCAGTCTGAATTAACTTGTCCATATAAAGCCTCCTTAATCTCTTTCGAACATAAACACAAGACCATCTCTGTATGTTATACGGAAATGATATGTATCATAAAGCCACGATGAAAAACCGTCATCATAGTACGATACTTGTTTGCAATGTTTGATATTATCAAGAAACTCCATAAAACAGCCAACCATTCCAGATGGTGATTCAGCCAGTACAATTGGCTTTTCCATAAAGGCGAGTGAACCGGGCACTGCGATAAACCTGCACTTACAGATATTTGGATTGGTGCTTTCTGGCCTTTCTACAACGACTGCTGCATTTTTGCAGTTACCATTCATAAACATGTTGTAGAATTTCCTGGCGTTTTCTTTTCTTACCTTTTGTGATGTTCTCATAAAGGTCCTCCTTTTTTATTTATTTGCATGAAATATGTGATGTAGTGCATAAAAAAAACACTCCTCATCTGCAAAGCAGAAGAGAAGTGTCTGAAATTAATCGTCACATACCTCTATCACATCAGGTGAATCAGACAACCAGGCCCCATTATTAACAGGTTCAACTTCAATATCATTACATTCGGGTATAAACTCGCCGTAGTGAATCGTATAAGCATTACGAACCTTGTCTATAGCCTGCTCAGGATTATCGGCAAAAACGATGCCTTTGGCTTCATCCTTGATTATGTATATATATGTTCTACTAGGATCCATTACACATTGCCTCCTTCAGTAGTTCCTATGGCAGAATAGATATCATCAATACTTATGGATGTTTTTCTGGTATAATCTTCAGAAAAAGCATCATCGTATATAGCGATATCTATGCTACGTGGATTACTTTCAGGACATTCGACATATACCACATCAACAATATCCATATCAGATGTTTCAAAGGTTATCGAAAGTCCAGGGTTATTGGAATCAGTATTCTGTTCTGCAACAAGATGCCCGCCTGATACCGGGACCTTGAACTTGACATGTGTTTTTGGGGGCTCATTATAATTTTCAGCCCAGAATGTGCTTCCCGTATTGTTGCAATGAAGAACAATATCGTAGTTATTTTTGAACCATAATGAAAGCCAGTTAATAAAGTCCTTGGACAAATTCAAAGTGCAGCTATTTAGGCAATTCATGTTAGGTAAAACGACATAAAATCCTGGAATAGGAACTTCTTTATCGCTTTGATATTCAAACCTAAACGAACAGCCTCTTTCCGCAACCTCTTTATTCAATCTTTCAACCATTTCTTCTGTTATATTCATAACAATCCTCCTTTTTTTTATTGAATGTAGAAAATATGAGCTGTAAACAATCAAAAAAAATACTCCTCACCCGGCTAAGCAGGAGAGAAGTATTTGTATCAGATTTTGGATGCAAGTGAGTCAATGCAATATCCACATACAGCGGTAAGCATTTCATCCGCTATCTTATATTCACGCTCAGTCTGACAATTGGAAAAGCAATTTATGACTCCTTTTCCGATGTCACACGCATAATTGTCATCTTCGTAAAAAGCATCAACAATAGCGCATCCTAGGTCATCACGGTCTAATTCACCGATATTGTCAACCTTCTCAGACAGAGCAGCCTCGGACCTCTTTTTTAATTCAGCAAGAAGCTCATCATCCGAAAATGTCTCAAGGCCAAAAACCACCTGGCCGTACTCTGTTTCCCATCCGTCATCTTTAAAGACATAACGCCAAGTGCTATCTTCGCCATTGCACAAGATGCAGCCACTTTCAATATAAGGCTTAAGAAAATCAAGAAGAGCTGTGTGCTCTTTATCATAATAATTTCCATCGGCAGAAATAGATATAACATTACCGTTACTGTCAAAATCAAAGTTTGTGCATTCATCATGAAGAAATTTTTCAAGCGTTTCTTCAAATTTCTCCTGATCAATTTCTGGTTTTAAGGTTACATCTCCATTTACATTACAATAATAGCTCATATTGCAATCCTCCTTTTATTTTTATTTGTTTGAAATATGGGTAGACATGACAAATAAAAAACACTCCTCATCTATTAAGCAAATAGAAGAGAAGTGTTATTTTTTATGAACGAAGACAATCTATCCCATTGGAGTAATGATTATTAAACCATTCCCAGAATTTTTCTACTGGCAATGCGGCAGGGAATCCCTGCCATGAAGAACCCGAAACAAGGGATATATCATTAGAATAATCTGGATCATTCTTGTAATAAGCCCTAGCTTCAACCATCAATACATCTTCAAATTCACACCATAACTCTTCGACAAGACGATCCTTGTATTCGGTTATCAGTCTGCAGAAAATGTTGTTGAGTTCTGCACTTGATGTATCAGACTCCGTAAATCTAGGTTTTTTTTCAAAACTGATTACTTCCGGAGCTACAGCGTCAAGCAAACTGCATGTCAAGTTATATACGTTTTTGACAGGTGTTTCTGTGAATTCAGCCAAGCATTTGATCCCGGGAATCACTTCGAATATAGGAGTTCCTAACATAATCCATCTGATAAGTTCTATCTTATCATCTACGAGAAATTGTAAACGTTCTACCTTTTCTTTTGTCGTCATCTTTACTTCCTCCTGTTATGCAACACTAAAATTACTGTAATTGTAGATCCTCTCAAGTTCACGATATAATGAGCCATCGGTAACATATATGTCACCGGTGTCATCAACCCATTCCCCGCCTCTAGCTGTACTGATTCGAACAAGGTTACAGTAGTCATTATTTACCGCAGGATTATATTCCTCATCCTTGTAGATATGTAATACTAGATCACAGTTCCATCCAAACTCAAATACAATGAGCTTTTCGTTTGCTTCAAGATCATTACAATAATCAACTATAGTGTCAAAAGCAGGTCGCACTAATTGGTATTCATGTTCCATATCTTATAGCCTCCTTTATTTATTTTTCATAAAATATGAATATACAAAAGAAGAAAAAAAACGGAACTTATTTCCTTTTTTTGCACAAAAAACCGTCCCACCAGTAAGTGGGACGGTAAAAATAAAAAAAAGGATTGAGTCGCCTGTAACGACTGCCGCTTAAGCAGGTTGATTTTCACAAAATCCCAAATGGGGAAACGAAAGTGAACAAGAAAGATACATAACCGACATTTTCGGCCGGTATTGAATACGAGTGAAAAGCGTTATATGCGCCGTAAATGCCTCTTTTCGGACACTCACGTCATCTCGTTTCTGTATATATCTTATCATGTTTCTATAAATATGTGTTTTTTCTAAAAAGAAAATTATTATCCTCAAAAATCCGTCCCGCCTGATAAGCAGGACGGCAAAAATAAAATAAAGGAAGATACCGATTGTAACGGCTGCATATAAGCAATATGATTTCCACAAGTTCTATGAGCTCAAACATGATAACTAAATCGGTATCTTGTTTGATGAGTCCATAATATCATATCAGGATATATTTAATTTTTACCCAAAAGATCACCACACATAGAGCATGGCATAAGTATGATGCTTTAAGTATACAGCCATATTTTACAAGAGAAAGAGAGGTGATGTTTATGGAATGTATGTTGTGCAACAAGTCTATTGGACTAACGCGCCGGCGGATAAGCAATGGATATATATGCGGAAGCTGCAGCAGGCAGTATCCTGACTTTATCAAAGTAAAGATGACAGAGTATACAGACCTTAGATTAGGACTTATTAAATCATATTTTGAGGAAAATTCAAAACGAAAGTTTGAGCAGACTGCTGCTTATGGGTCACTGTCTATTGATGAGATAAATGGGGTATTCAAAGTAAAAGAAAATTCCGGAAGTTACATATTCGATGCTATTGATATGACAGAAGGGAACATTCTGTGTACAAATCCTAAAGTAAATTCAAGCAACATTGTTTATGCTGATGTAGAGTTTTATTACAAAATGGAGTCTCCACACATAGAATTAAGAGTAACTATCAATAAAAATAGGAGATGCCAAAGTAAGAAAGTGTCTGGAAACTCACTTGAATGGCAGGAGCCGGCTGATTTGACTATGTTCAGAAACATGTTTAATCAAATGCTTGAAAATGCAAGAAAAAAATATGATGAAACCTGCCGGAACACATTAATATGTAAGGCAGATATAGACTATTTTAAAGCGAAATCTCTTTTTATGGTGGAAGACGATTACGATGAGGAAGAAATAAAGATAATTAGAAAAAAAATGATGAAGATCTACCACCCGGACAATGGTGAAACCGATACAAAAAAGTCTGAAACGATAAATAGATACTACGATATACTAATGGAAAGGTTAAAGTCATGAAACACACAAAATATTATGCAACATTATTATTATCCTTAATGGTTTTTCTTCTGCCAGCGGGCGCTATAGCTTATTACATATATATGCCAAAGAGCAATGTGAATATTGGAATAGCAGTTCTCCTAGCAGCTGCAGGAATAGCATTAAACAAACCACTACAGGCCCTCAGGGTTAAATACAGACATGATGTGGAATACGATGAATTTGGACGGTCTAAATCAAAAGGAAATTACGAATATTTGTCTAAGGCAGAACGAGATAAGATGGATCTGCAGAAAACCCTCGATATGGAAAGAATCATGGATTCATCAGCACTAAAAAAGATGACAAAGAAAGGCGCGAAGGACCCTGAAAAAGAAATGAACTCTCTGGTAGGTTTGGTGCCGGTAAAAAAAAACAACGGTAGCCAGGATCATAACAGGTTTTTTATATCAATATGGCTATATCAAAGAAAATAAGTGCGTTGAGGTAGATGGCAATTTCTTAAAAGCTGGCAGTGATACTGCCACAAAGACTGAACTGGTGATCAGGCAGGCATTTGGGGGCGTTCTTTTCATAGATGAAGCCTATGCACTTCTTGAGTCCGGAGATGGAAGCGGAGAACAGGCAGTTGCTACACTCATAAAGAGAATGGAAGACAGCCGAGACCGTTTCATTCTTATCTTGGCCGGATATACAAATGAAATGAAAAGGCTGCTTGAGGCTAACCCTGGATTTGAATCGCGAATTAAGGAGTATCTAGTGTTTCCTGATTATGATGATATGGAAATGAGACAGATATTTGCACATATGGCTAACGAGCAGAATTTTGTAGTGAAAGACGAATCCTATGAAGCATTTGATGAAAGAGTGCTTAAGGAAAGAAAACTAAAATCATTTGGAAACGGACGAACCGCAAGAAACATCCTTGATGAAACGATAGATCGACATGCACTTAATTTCATGGACGGTAGGATAAGTAGTGAGGACAAGTATAAGATTTGCGAACCGGACATAAGCCGGACAGTAAAAAGAAATGGTATATAACCATTGGAAAAAATAACCCTCCTGATGAATCTGATATTATAGAAAAAAATAAGATTATAGGAAAAATGGAGGTAGTAATCATGTTAGTTGGGGATCTGATTTACAATGATAATTTTGATTGTAACTGTAATTATGCAATTTATGATTGCACGGAAGGCGGTGTTCAGTGGGATGAAGCTAAAATTATCCATAGCACAATACAACATGGATATAACAAGCCGAAAGATGCCATTTTGGATATGAAGATTAAGTATATCACAACGTCTGACAATATACTTATTGTTGAAGCTACACGGTGAACTATAAAATTTCCAAACTAAATACAGGAGAATAAATAGACGACTCATATTTTATAAAAATATGTAGAAATGAGGTGTTTTGTATGGATGATTTTTTGCTTTTATTCTGTTTCTTCGCATTGTGTATTTGGAACATTGTGTTACTCATAATTTTGGTTTTTTTTTGCTGATTGAGGCTGTTTATTTATCATTTTAGTGAAGAGATATTTGATAAATTGCCGCCGTACACTCGTGACTTTAGTCGTGTGAGGTTTCACACAGGATAGTAAATATGAAAATTCAAAGAAAGGAGAGCCCACTCAAAAAAAACAGTTTGAGCGGCAAAACACATAGTACTATGACACCAACAAGCGAAGCGACAATACTTAATGAGATAGTCATTAGGGAGATTATGAAAGAGGCAAGATATTATCAGATAAAGGCTGATAAAGACTTAGACGACCTTATTGAAACTTTACATACCCTTGGGGTGGGTATTGAGGATCCAGAAAAAGGTATAAATGAAAGGTCTTTGAAAGATGAGATAATCAATTTCGTCCATCATGGTGAAGGCGATTTTAATAAAATCATAGGTAAAATAATGGAACAGGATGTTGCGAAAGGATGGGAATAAAGATGCTTCACGTAAAAGAGTTTCTGGAAGCAAAAAGAACTTCTGGTGAAAAATCAGAGGAACATAATAAGGAATTAGAAAAATGGATAGGCAGGGCAAAAGATATAGCGAAGCTATACCGCATGGCATATGGAGACGATGCTGAATGGTGTTACGAAGAACCAAAAATAAATATCAATGAGAAAAGAGTTTGGCTTGCGTGGCCTTATGTAGAACTTGATGGTACAAATCAGATGGGACTTAATCTTACAATACCAACAGAGGTGTTTTGCTCAGATAATTATAGGGAGAAGCTTGCTTTACGATTTTTAGAGGATCATAAAGCGTTTGTTGTAGATAAGTCTCAAAAGGCTGCAGCGGATTTAAAACGAAGACTATGCGGATCTGAAACGGAGGCTTAAATTTTTCTTTTTAGTGAAAAAGATGATAAAACGACAAAATATCTTATAAACAGGGATGGCCGAAAAAGCCATCCTTTCTTTTTGGAAAAAAATTACCAGGGTTTCCATTTGCTAATATAGACAAGAATAAATTCATATTTTTCAAGAAAAGGAAGGTAAATATCTATGAGTGAGCAAATATTGAAATACCCAGGAGGTAAAAGAAATATAGTTGACGAACTAATCAAGTACGTGCCTGAACACAAGATTTATCTTGAACCTTTTTTTGGTGGAGGAACATTGTTTTTTGCTAAGGATCCTGCAGCTATTGAAACGATCAATGATATAGATTCGGATGTAGTAAATCTTTTTAGAGTGATCAAGGATCACTCGGAGAAACTTGCAAGAACTTTACTTGTAACACCTTATAGCAAACAGATTTATGAAGAATCGTATATAGATGATACTTTGAGCGAGATTGATAGAGCCTGCAGGTTTCTTGTTAAATGCTGGCAGGGATATGGCAGCCGGGGATGTTCATCGAGAGTCGGTTTTAAAACAGATATCCAAAAGAGAGAGCGCATGTATGCATTATGGGACTGGTACAACCTTCCTGTAAGAGTGATAGAAGTTGCTGAAAGGCTGAGAAAGGTGCAAATCGAAAACAGGCCTGCTGCCGAGCTTATAAATGCATATAACAATGAAGATACGTTTATGTATCTGGATCCTCCGTATGTATTTGAGACACGCACCAAATCAAACAGAGGTAGACAATATAACCATGAGATGTCCGATTCCGAGCATGAACAGTTGCTTAAGACCATTGTGAGCAGCCGGGCAAAAGTAATGATTTCTGGATATGATTCAGATATGTATAATGATTATTTGCGCACATGGTACAAGCGGTCTTTTAATAGTTGCAGCTCTGGTGGAAGCAGGAGAAGAGAGGTCATATGGATGAACTACGAAGATAATAGGCAGATGACTCTTGATGAGTACATGATGAAGTTTGAATGATATCGAACCTTACTCCAAAAACAAAGAAAGGCGTAGTAAATGGATGTAGTAAATATCAAAAATAAAAAGTATGTTAGGTATAAATTTAGGAAGAAAAACGGTTCCCACGTTTATGTCTATATTGAAAATATCGGTAATGAAGAGGCTGAAATACATAAGGAAAACAGAAGAAATAGGGTAGCAAAATGCATAATTGGAGTAATTATCTTTTTAATTATTTTTACAATGTTACGCGTGCTCTGGTTAGAGTCTAGGGAAGGAGTAGACGCATCCTTATCATACTATATCCGAGCTTCACTACTCATAATTTTTATTTTAGAGGCACTATGGAAGTCTTATGAATATATGCTAGAAAAAGGGCGTTTTAATAGAGAAAAGATAAAACAAATTGAAACCATGAGATGTGTTTTGTCTGCATTCGATAATCAAAATCCGGAAGCCATTCTTGATGTTTATCTGTTTAGTATAGAAACAATAAATTTTGTGTTTTTCAATGATGATTTAGAGCGGACATTCATATCTTTGCGGTCACGCAAGGATGTAAAGCTTGATGAGAAATTGAGTACTTTGCAAAATGAAAATTCGAGATATAATGGCCGGCGTTTATTTATATCATACATGGATGATAGTGAGCTGCTCTATATCTCAGCATCTGCAGAATCAATATAGATAAATGGATTTCATTGTAAATGGAGGTAATATAGTGGACAGAAGTGAAATAACTAAATTTTTAAGAAATCTCTTGATCCGAGATAGATTTTCGAGGATGGGGAAGTACTGGGCAAGTGAGGTAAGCGTAGATTATGGTTCTACATATGTAAAGAGAGTGGATTTTATGCAATTTGAACCTGCCGGAGTCGTGTACCAAAGTGACATTGAGAAAGGAATGTTTACCTGTTTTGAAATAAAAAGTTGTAAAGAAGACGTGTACAGTGGAAATGGACTCAATTTTCTTGGGGAAAAAAATTATATAGTAACAACCATGGAGTGTTACAAGAGCATAAAGACAGACATAGCCAATGGTAAACTTTCAGAGCATATAAAGAGCTGCTGCCCTGAATCATCGCTGTATTATGGTGTCATGGTTGCGGTTCCATATATGTCTGATATTGGTGATGAATATGAAAATCCGACACCTTTGTCTGATGATACCAAATGGGAGTTAAGAGTTATATATCCATGTCATAAGGGCGGAAGAAAGAGGTCAACTACAGAGCTACTATTTTGTATGTTAAGAAGCGGAAAGGAATGACATATTATGAGAAAGGATGATCTGTATTTATTTATTTCCCCAGAGAATCAAGCGGAAATGGAGTGGCTTGAAAAACAGATAGCGCGCAATAAAAAAAGTGCCAAGGAATTAAGTCTGACTATGATTAAGGATACGGTGATTGTAACAACAATATCCACTATACTCAATCCGTCATTATTTGTAGCACTTGCAACTATCTGCACAGGTTTGATCATATGTCTACATATAAACCTGTGCAAGTTTTTTAGAAACAGAAAGGTCAGGCGTAGGATGCGGAAATTAAAAGTTGCTGACGAAAACATCAATGCAATCTTGATCGGCAGAGTGGAAACTGGAAAGACGAGAGATTTTAGTTTGTACCCTGATGATAAAAAAATGAGAGGTGATATACATGGATAATATGGAGGCTATTGAAAAGTTGGAATTACTGAGTAATTATTTGAATCCAAAGTGGACGGAAACAGATAGCTGTAAAGAAGCATTGAAGATGGGTACACAAGCTATAAAGAAGCAGATTGAGATCAAACCTATATTTACAGATGGAAAGATGTACTGTCCGGATTGCGGACGAATTGCAACAAATGGTATATGCAAATGTGGCCAAAGGCTAAATATACCACCAGACATCCAAGATAAGGAGCAATCATTGACACCTGTTGATAATAATTGCTATATGCGTTGGCAGCATGAATGGGGGTATGTATTAGAATGATGTTTACAACGAAATTTTACAAAAAATATTATCCAGTCGGCAAATATACGCTCATGGCCCCTAAAGATGTAAGAACTATGAAAAAGTTTCTATTAGAATACCCAAGAGAACTTGATATATCTATACATAGTATTGAAAGGCGTAACTATACTTGGGGGCTTATGTATAAAAAAATCAATGAAGATGAAAATGTCATGCTTAAGCTCAAATCACACATGTCGGAAAATGGGTTTCATGAAATGTCATCTGATGAGCTTGAGCTATGTAATTTCATTCTAAACTGGAATAGATTTGGATTTATTACACAAAGAGATTACTTGGTGATACAAAGATATGGATCTTGGGCGGATGGTCGTATTCATAGATAGATAAAATAAAAAGATGTTAAACGATGAAGACAAAAGAAAAGATAGCTGTTATTGCAAAGTTAATACTTTTTATTTTTTGCAAAGGGAAATTTCATTTTTCTTTTATATGATAAAAAAAAGGAGGATGGCAAATGTTAAAAGTTATAACAGCAATTGAGCAGGATGGTGTAAATCAACGGATTCTTACTATTCTTCTTGATGTCGAAGATGTAAATGTGGATGTGGTGCCATTAGTAAAAGAGGCATGTATGGAATACATAAACACCAAAGAAGGAAAGGCTGTGTATGAACATAATTCCGAATGTTTCAATTGGGCAGATTTTGAAGTGAACGTACCTAATTCAATATGTGAAAAACATGGTTTCAGGAAAATTGAAAGCGAGACATCGCAGATAGCATACGACTGGAATGAACAATTGATCGGTACAAAAGCAAATGCGCACAGCATTTCTTGATGAAGAAGAGAGGTGTAAGATATGCCATATAGGTTTAGAGATTCAGGTTATGGTGGCTGTGATTTTCTGGCAGTAACCCCGAAGGGAAAGGAACACAGTGGATTCCCAGATGGAATAGTGATTCCTTCAGGACTAGCATATAGTAGTGACGAATTCAAAAATTGGCTCATCCATAAGGAGTACGAAGAAAACGGGTATTACGTATTTGCTGCAAAGCATTGTGATAACCCGGATGAGTTTACCCATGTTTCTAGGAGTGGGGTTGTAAATCGTTTTGGCTACTTTATCACAAGAAGTGATATATTCAGAAACAAAAGTGATAATTATGCATTTTATGTGCAAAAAGGTGATTTTGTAAGAAAAAATGTAAGAAATTTCACGGAAGCACTGAAATATGTAGGATGATGTAAAAACGTCTGTGTAGATGATTACACAGGCGTTTTTTTGTGCAAAAAAAGCCCCTGTCTCATATTTGATATAATGTAACTAAAGCAGACCGATGGTAGAGAAATTTCTGAATAATTTGCACTTTTCTATTCAGGGTGTAATCGAACATAATGGAAGTTTCAATAGGATAGGAGGATTGATATTTATGGAAAAAGTACCAACATTAAGGGAATTATTAAATAGCAAAGAAGAAAATCATGCAAATCACATCATTGTTTCTACCAATAAAAATAAAGATTTATTCAAGGGTGATATATCTGAATTATCGGAAGATTTATTAAATACTCAAATTTTTGCATGGGATAAAAGAGATGGAACATATATCACAATTGAATAAAAACATAACATAAAACGATGATTTACTGAGAAAGGGAAAGATGATAATAAAAGTTTTGATTCTGTCAAAATCCGAACTGGATAGACACACAGAGAGGCAGACCGACCATCAGCTTTAAGAAGAGATAGCATGAAAAAGTTTACATTGTCAAAGAAGCAAGAGTTTCATATGGACTTTAGAATGGAGTGATTATATGCGACTAGAATATAACGAAAATCAAGAGAAAGAACTGCGAATAACAGAAATAGAAGCTATTCTTGAAAATGACTTGTATGAAAACGAGGTGGAAGAACATTGTTTAGAAATTGAATTGCAATTTCTACAAGGTAATAAAAATACATATGATGAACCACAGGCCTTCGTTGAAACAGATAACGTGTCATTTGATGTCATCTACGAATATGAAAATAATAGATATTCTGCGACATTATACGATAAAAATGGAAATCCACAGCATTCGTATCTGAATAGTGAAAACTTAGAAAAACTTATTGAACAAATTTTAGAAATCAAAACCAAATAAAACAATGATTTACTGATATGTAGAAATAAACAAGAGTTTCAACAAAATGAAAGGTAAAAACATGAAAAATAATAATAGTTATGAACGATTAAACTGCATTCAGGCATCATTCTCTGAATTATCAAAGAATGATATGGAAATAAAATCTGCTGATGATTTTGACCTTTTTAGAAGATTAAATGAAATTGATGGCGAACTACAACATTTTCATATATCGGCATATCAGTGTGATTTATTATACAAAGAACAAGATTGTTTAAAAGCAGAACTGCGACAAAGAGGATATAAAATAAACTGATAAAACGATGATTTACTAGTAAAGTGAGGTAAAAAATATGAAAGCAAGTAAGGTAAATGCAATAAATAAAATTGCAATTAAGGGTGATAGAAACGAACCAATTATAGCAGCTATTCAAAATATTGAGATAAATCATCCTGAATTATATAAAGAATTATCAAAGGTTATTGATGTAGAATTATGGGATGGATATTCTCTTATGATACATGAAGAAATCGAATAACCAATGAACCGGAAATTTATTTAGACGCTGAGTAAATACAAGAAAAAAACTAACGATAGGCGATATATATAAAATAACGAAAAACGGCAGTGACATAAAAATAACAAAATAGTGGAAAGAGGGATGAACATGAAAATACTGATTATTACACTTGTAATAGTAATTATGGCGATTTTGAGGACATGTTGGATGGTGAAATCTTCAAATATTCCGAAAGATTATATATATGTTCCTGTGATAAAAAGGTCTAGTACACGATTTATAAAGATCAATGTTGACGGCGTTCCATATGAACTCACAGACAAAATAAGAGCAGTCTTGCAGAAATTGGTATATGTTGCTACAGAAGCAGAGGACGATAAGGAAATAAAAACTTATTACATGGCACAGACTGATAAAATCAGTTATATTTGCGAAGAGTTATCAGAAGAGATAAAAAAATGCCTAAATGGATATGGTGCAATCTCAAAGTATTTTGAGGCGATGGAAGATAGATTATATATACTTGAAGATAGTGTAGATTCTATTTTTCAAGGGTATTTGGATATAAAGAATAGATACAGGGAAGAAGAAAATGATTTGAAAAATGCTTATAATATTCTTGAGTGGCAGGAGAATGATATATTGCAGAAAAGAAACACTGCAATTATTCAGAAACCTTTTCAAGGTCTTGAACACCTGAACAAACTTGAAAATAACGAATTCTCGGCATTAGAAGAAAAGTATAAGTAGTAATAGAAGCAAAAGAAAATAGAAAAGAGGAGTGGTAATATATGATTGCAACTGCATTAATTTTTATAGGAGGTCTGTTATTGATTTCGTGGAAAGCATTTATTAGTGGAACGTACACAGAAGATAAAATATTTGAGTTTTTGGTTAAACTGATAAGCAGAAATAAAAAAAGCAGAAATCCTTGGATAGTAGATCTGATACTAGAGTATTCGTTTGGCGTAGACTTAATTGTGAGAAACAAAAAGGGCAAAAAGAGATATAAGGCGTATATAGCTGATACACACGTCCTTATGATGTATACGGAAAGCCGGGAAAAACTGCATGAAATTATGGATTTTTTGGAAGAAGCGGTTAGATTAACAGAAAAATCAGAAACTTGTGCAAAAGCGTATGAAGAAGCGACACCTGTTATAATGTCAATAATATCAGATGTAGAAAATACGGAAAAGTTTATGAACAGTCTTGATGGCAAACAAAAAGAGGCCGCTGCAAAGTATTTTGCGGAATGGTCGGAACCACTGATTACGGCTGCTGAAAGAATACTCGACGGGTGTAAGGAGGCAGAGGAAAGATCCCTGGAATTTGCAAAAGATATTGTAGCAAATTACGCAAGCTTAAGCGGAGGCATCACAGAAAATACTGATACAATGAGTGAGCTTATGTATTCTACCGATATATCAGAGCTTAAGGAAAAATACGATAGTACATTGTGAAAAGGAGACAAAAAAGATTATGAACGATGTCGAAAGAGAAAAACTCAAAAATATAATTGAAGAAAGCAATAATATTGTATTCTTTGGTGGCGCAGGCGTATCTACAGAAAGTGGAGTCCCGGATTTTCGCAGCAAGACCGGACTATATAATCAGCATGATGTAGAGTTTGCGCGATACGAACCGGAATACCTCCTGAGTAAAAGATGTTTATATAACAACCCAAAGGTGTTTTATGAATTTTATAGACAGAAACTTGATGCGAGAGATATTGAGCCTAATATTACACATAAGGTTCTTGCTGATATGGAAAAGACGGGTAAGCTTTCGGCGATAGTTACTCAAAATATTGATGGGTTGCATCAAAAGGCAGGCAGTAAAAATGTATTTGAGATACATGGCAGTACGAGCCGTAACTACTGTGTAAAGTGTGGAGCTGAGTATCCGGTGGACTACATATTCGAGAGTGATGGTATCCCTATCTGCCCGAAGTGCAACAGACCTGTAAGACCGGATGTTGTACTGTACGGCGAAAAACTGCCAATGGATACGCTGTATAAAGCGACAACAGCAATCTCAAAAGCGGACTGCCTTATTGTAGGTGGAACGTCACTTCAGGTATGGCCTGCTGCCGGGATTGTCTCGTACTTCAAGGGAGATTATATGGTTGTCATAAATAAAGATCATCTGCCGATTGGGTTAGGAGACGGCGACTTGCAGATTAACGATTCTCTTGGAAATGTTTTTAGAGAAATAAAGAAATATATATGAAAGAAGAATAAGCACGAAGCTGATACATTGGCTGCTGTTGTTGATGGTCGTGGTTCAACGGGAGATATTGAGAATGTAACAACGGCGATTACAGCAGTTACAGAAGCGTTGACATAAGAGGTGGAATAGATGAAAAATAGACTTGTAATAAAAATATGCTTATCTTTATTTTGTTTGTTTATGTTTTTGGCGTTTTATAAAATTTCTCTGTTAGATAACGTACCGAATATACTGATTACAATTTCTAAAACCGCTCGTTTCGTTTTGATGCCTACTATTATGTATCATCTGGCGGGGGCAATTGGAATTTGTATGAAAGATCTTCCAAATCCACCAGGACTGGTGCAAGAAATATTTGATCCAGCTAATGACGAAGATTATATCATTATTAAAGTTCCAACAGGCAAGCCGAATGATTTTACAAGAATAAATGTTCTGAAGACAAATGTATCCGAAAAAGTAGAAGAATGTTTAATAAAAATCAATGAAAGCTTAAATAAGTTATACGAATCAGCTATGCTTACAGAAAAATCACAACAGACTTTTGCAGCTTATAATGATTATTTCCAGATAATGGCAGATGAAATAAAAAATGCTGTTAACGACATTAGTGGAGATGCAACCGAAGATAAATTTTTACAAAATATAAACGTTGTATACGATTTTATTAAGAAATTGCAACAAAATATAAATGATGATATACAATATGTACGTGACCAAGCATTTTTTGAAGAACAGTTAAATGCTGAGAGTTATGAGCCGTTTGCAATATTGCGGGAAGCGAACAAATTAATGTAGTATATAGTTCAGCCTCACAGATATCCCTGTGGGGCTTTCTTTTGACCATGATAAGTTCTACAAATAATATATCATTTTTTTATATGCTATAATTGTTTTAAAAAGCGAGGTGAGAGTGCATGAGTAGGACAAAGAGAAAATATTATGTTGTAAAAGCGGGCAGAAAAACAGGAATATTTCAGACCTGGGGTGAGTGTAAGAAACAGGTAGACGGATACTCTCGTGCAATCTTTAAGAGTTTTTCGACAATGGAAAAGGCGGAGGAATATCTGCATGGGAAAGGAAAGACTCAAAATACGCTCAAAAACGATAGATCGGAAGAAACAAAAAGAAAGAAAAAAGGAGGGTATACCATTGACTAATATAATCAATACGGAACTGCAGGGACAAATAAGCCGAATAAAATTCAAATCTGAAGAGAGCGGTTGGTCTGTGTTTAATATAATTCCTGAAGACGACCCACTTAATGAGATCTGTATCACCGGCACTGCCGGATATATAGAAGAAGGGGATCTTGTGGCGGTACAGGGACACTATGAAAAACACAAGATATATGGGGATCAGTATAAGGCCGATGTGATAATCAAGGTGCTTCCAAAGAGAGCAAAGGATATAAAAAGGTATCTGATAAAAAATATCAATGGTGTAGGAGAAAAAACAGCTTCACGAATTGTTGACGAATATGGAGAAGATACATTCGATGTTATCGAAAAACATCCGGAAATGCTAAGTCTCGTATCAAAGATTTCAAAAAAGAAAGCAGAAAGGATAGCGGAACAGTTCGCCAAGTTAAATATGTCGCGCCAGGAGCAGATGTTTTTTATTAGGCTCGGGCTTTCAGACAAACAGATAGCAGAGATAAAAAAGAAGTACGAAGACGATTACATGAAGAAAATAAATGAAAACCCATACTGTCTAATTGAGGATATAAATGGTATTGGATTTAAAAGGGCAGATCTCATTGCAAAAGAGATAGGAGTGCCGGAAGACTCACCGTTTAGAATAAGAGCGGGGATAGAGTATATACTGGATCAGGCATCAGTGCTCAAAGGACATGTATATCTGCCACATGATGAGGTAGTAGCAAGCACGGCAGGAGAGATACATGTCGAAAATGAAAAGATAAAACAGGAAATTATTTCCCTTATAGACCGTAAAAGGCTTGTATGCGAGAACGATAATATTTATCTTGCAAAGTTTTACAGATGCGAAATAGACTGTGCAGAAAAACTCAAGAGTATGCTGAAAAATAGCGAGTATTATGAAACAGATACAGTGCTAAACAGAATAAACGCTATAGAGATCGACAATGACAAGGAACTTGACGAATCACAGCGTCAGGCTGTAATGGAAGCTGTATTAAATAAAGTAATGATAATCACTGGTGGTCCTGGTGTAGGTAAAACTACAACTCTTGACATCGTAATAAAGTACCTTGAAAAATATGTAACAGATGACATCGTTCTTCTTGCTCCAACCGGAAAGGCTGCAAAAAGGATGTCTGAACAGACTAAGAGACCCGCCTCGACCATTCACAGATTCTTGGCATCGTTTGAGTGCGGGGTGGATGAAGAAAACGATACAGATGTGATTATCATAGATGAAATGTCTATGGTAGACATCAGCCTGTTTCACATGTTGCTTGAAAATATTGACACGGACACAAAGTTGATCATGGTAGGTGATGTTGACCAGATCCCTTCAGTCGGGTCGGGACTTGTACTTCGTGATCTTATTGATTCAGGTGCTGTTCCAACAGCAAGACTTACCAAGATTCACAGGCAGGCGACAGAAAATCACATAGTCACAAATGCGCATAAGATTAATAAATCAATCATGGTGACACTTGACAACAAGGATACTGACTTCTTCTTTTTGAATCGTAGGACTGAAGAGAACGCACTTGCAACAATACTGAGCCTTTATACAAAGGTGTATCCTGAAAATTTAGGAATAGATCCTACAGACGTTCAGATACTCGCTCCAATGAAAAAAGGTAAGCTCGGAACTATTGAGCTTAACAGAGTTATCCAAAATGCCGTCAATCCTAAGCAGGAGGATAAAAACGAATTAAAAAAAGGCGACACACTGTTCCGCGAGGGCGATAAAGTGATGCACATAAAAAATGATTATGGGCTTGAATGGAGAAATGGTAACGAGAGAGGAGAGGGTGTATTTAATGGTGAGACAGGTTTTATAAGAAAGATCGACAAAGAAAATGAAGTAATGACAGTAGAACTTGACGATGGAAGAGTAGCAGAGTACGACTTTGAAGACACAGTAGAGCTTATGCTTGCATATGCCATCACGATACACAAATCACAAGGAAGTGAGTTCCCTGCCGTAATCATTCCGGTAGTAAAAAGCGGTGTTCCGCAGCTCTACAACAAGAACCTGTTATATACAGCAGTAACCCGTGCTAAGACAAGCCTTGCTCTAATAGGTACGGAAGAAACGGTTAAAAGAATGATCAAGAATAAGTCAGCAGAAAAAAGAAATACAAGTCTCAAGGAAAGGCTGACAGAAAATATGTAACAGCAATTTATTTGTTATTCTTTATAATGCATATTTTTTATTGTATGACAAAAACCGGAGGTGTTTATGTTGTATTTGTGTAGCGGCAAATATATCTGCATGATGTGTATTATATTTGCACTGCTATAAGAAAAATGTTATTATATCCTTACCAAGAGGGATTTCTCGTTTACGAGATAAATGGAGAAATTCCTTAAGGACTTTCTCTACTTGGAATAATTAGAGAAAGGAGAAAATGCGATGAAAGGATGTGTTGTTATGGTAAGCTGTAGTGAACAGATAAAAATTCTTTCCCAGATACTAAAAGAGGAAATAGAAGAATTCGATAAGCTTTCTAAAGATGAAGCAAAAAAGAAAGCGCAAGAAGACTTGAAGGAAATAGGTTTTCTCGATGACCAGGGGAACGTAACAGAACCATATATCGCATTAAGACAGGAATGTACAGCAAGAAAATGTCAATGGTAATAGGATTCCATGGTTGTGATATCTCTGTTAGGGATGCGGTTATAAATGGTGAGGAGCTTGTTCCAAGTTGTAATAGCTATGACTGGCTCGGACATGGAATTTACTTTTGGGAATCTGATCCACAGAGAGCACTTGAGTTTGCGATAGAATCATCTAAGAGAAAAAATAGTAAAATCAAGACACCTGCAGTTTTAGGGGCTGTTTTAGATCTTGGAAGATGTTTGGATTTGACTACAAGAGAATCAATAGGCTTATTAAAACTTGGGTATTTATGGTTGAGTAAAGTGGTTGGAGAAAAACCTAAAAATCGTAATATTGGCTCAAACAAAGATTTGTTACTCAGAAATTTGGATTGCGCAGTGATCCAAAAGCTTCATTCCGAGTTAGCAAAACATCCGGAGATGGGAATAAGCCCATTCGATTCAGTCCGAGGGATGTTTATTGAAGGAAATGAAATTTACCCAGGTGCGGGATTTATGGAGGAAACACATACGCAGATATGCGTAATAAATCCGAACTGCATCAAGGGATATTTTTTGCCACGTCATGAAAATAAAGATTATCCTATGCCATAATAAGAATGAACAAAAAATATCAGTCAGCACTTGCGAACCGCAGGTGCTGATTTTTTTTTCTAACTCGAAATGCCATATTACTTCCAAATAAAAAAAAGGAGGCTATTATTATGGCTAGAGAATTAAAGAAGGTATTAAGGAAAACAGAGAATTTCGCTGCAATCAAGGGAAAGGTTGCTGCAATAATGAACACTGAAAATTCATATTATGTGAGTAGTATGAACTCGGTGAAGAGAAGACATCTACTGGACTTGGATAAGTACAGTACATATGGATTGTCCTCTGCAGGAGCAAAGATAGGATTCCCGCCACAGTTCATCGAAAGATATGGTGAAAAGCACCCAGAAGGCGCTAAGAAGATTCTTACAGATCTCTATGGTGATACTATAGCGAAGATGACCGATGAGAAGAATACAAGAGGTGCAAAAAAGCTTTTTGTAAGGGACTTCTATGACAAGCACTATGCTTTGCTCACGGACAGATACGCAGTCTTTGATGATAATGAAATCGTGGATTTCCTTCAGCAGAATGAATATCTTATGAATGCAGAAGAGTTTTGGTATTCAATATCTCCGGAGAGATTTCATGTAAGGTTCATCTCGAAGAACAAGCTTTACGTTGACGGCGACCCATCGCCATTGTCTATGTGCGTATTTGTAGATAATTCCATGTGTGGAATGAGCGCATTCCGTATAAGATTCGGAATTTACAGATGGGCATGCACCAACGGAATGATATCAGGACTCAAGGAATTTGAGATTGTTCGCGAGATGCACAAAGGGAAGAAGGAATATGTAGAGATAGTCGCAAAGGCACTTGAAGACGTTCCAAAATATGAGCAGATGTTGCTTAATATGGTAAAGAAGGCTTCAACAACGGAGGCTTCGATCTATAATCTCGATAATGAGAAGGCGAAAGTTTATCTTCAGAAGAAACTTTCAGTCGGCCGGGAGGCAGCAGATAAGATCCTGACATCCTTTAAGCTCTATGGTGGAAAGTCAAAGTGGGATCTTACAAATGCAATTACAGATTATGCACATAATGTAAACCTCGATGACAGGATTAACCTTGAAACCAAGGCTCTTATGGTTGCGTAAACTAATTGCCTCTATTTAATACAAAAGGCTTGTATCACTGATATGTGATGCAGGCTTTTTTATAAAAAAAACTGCCACATCAGAAATGTGACAGGTTGTTTTATTTAATCTTTGATTTGCTGTATATTGGCGGCAGCGTTATGTACCTGCTTGTCAATATTCGGATAAACAAGTTTTTCGATATCTTCCATGGACATGTGTTCGTGGCTATACCTGTTATCATCTCTTCCGAAGTATACTTTCATTTCATTCCTCCCTTTGTTTTTTTTCTGAATATATAATATCAAAAGGATTGATTTATCTCAGTTCTCCCAAATTATTACATATTTTTTTCAGTTATAAATATGAGACAAAGAAAGGAAAAGAAGAGATGAATAAAAAAATACACCTGGCCATATTAGCAGCTGCAGTATCATTTTCAATTTGCGGATGCAGCTTGGGTAAAAAAACTCCAACACCTGAAGAGTTGCTTGAGAATCCTTTTGGCGATGATGTAAAGAATGTATCTGCATCGTACAATGTAACTGCAGATGGTAGCATAAGTATGAATGCGTTTTTAGGATCATCAACAGATGAAAAAACAACGACGGAAAATCAAAATACAAACGATGCATCAAGTGATTCAACCGGCAGCATGGATGTTTCAGCGGGGCTTGAAGGTACCTGCTATTATAGTGATTCACTTTCGTATACAGAAGGATCCGTCAACTATTCTTTTTGGGGTATAAGTGGAAACGAGCCATACAAAGTTTATATGGTTACGAACGAGGGCAGCCGAGTTACTTATACATATGATAACGATGATGCTGTTTGGGAGAAAAAAGATTATGATGCGGATACAGGAAAAGCGATAAAAAGTCTGAATAAAGATGTATTTGAGTCTTTAAGTGAAGTTGAAGTTGATAAGAAATCAGATGATGCGTATTATAAAATCACCGGAACTGTAAACGCAAAGAAGATCAAGGAAATAGCTTCTGAATCAGATGATAGCATAAATGAAACCGATTCAAGCGCAGGAAGTAGCGTAGCTGATATGTCAGAGAATGTGTTGTCTGATAGTGACCTCGAAAAGATAAAACTTGATGTAGACATGTCTTTCAATAAGAATAAACAGATAAAGAATATATGCGTTTCTATAAGCCCGGATAATAAAATTGAATCAATGAAAATAAACGATTTTAGTATTTCCGTAACTATAGATCAGATAAATGGTGATGCTATATCTATACCAGATGAAGTTGTTTCGTCTGCTACGGATGCAGGTGATACAGAGATATCCACGGAGGAAAACACCACAGAAGGAAAAGACATTACGGTAAGTGACAGTAACAGCACTGAGACTCCGGATATTAGTGCTAAGAATCCTGAAGAGAGCAATGCGAAAAAGGAAACAACTGAAGTAGAGACTTCAGAAAATTCAAATGATACAGACATATATGAAGTAACAGATACCAATGAAGATACATTGGCCATGCTTGTTTTTGGCGTAGACTCTGTCACGAATTCGGATATATCAAGTGCAATATCAGCAGCAGGACTTAACATACCTAGTGACGATGTATTATCAGCAATGACCAATCTGTTAAATTCATACACCGTGTCGAAACTTACGGCAAACCTCACTTCTTATAACATGTGGAATGACTCTAATAAGATGGCAATTGTGTATTTTTATGGATTAGGTGTATTTTCTCTCGATGATCTGGTATCATATGGAATAAATGCAGATGAAATTACAACAAAGTATACAGAGCTGATTCTGCAGGAATAAAAAAGTGGAATTAAGTTCCGTTTTTTAGGAGAATGATGATAACAATAATTTATAAATTTATAAGAGTTGCTGCCTATTTGATTGGCGGAGATTACAAGGCAATATCCTTTGTAGCAATTACCCTTATAGCAACAATGCTTGCACATTACAAGGAGAAAATCAAGGCATGCGTACCTAAAATGGCATACAACTTAATTCCAAGTGCTTTTATACTGGCAAGCATCTTGATTGAAAAAGAATACACCGGATGGACTATAGTACTGATTGTAGTAACGGGTCTGGAATGTTACCTGGTATGGATGTACGACGAATACAGATATATATACGCAGGCAAATTCGCCATTGAGTTTACTTTTATGATATATGCATATGCAAACGGAATGATATTTGCAGGTATAATTGAAACAATTGCAGTAATTTTCAACTTTATTATGTATGGAGCTGAAATGAATATCATCAAGCTTTCAGTCAAGAAATAGTTAATAATTTAGGGATCGGACAATATCCGGTCTCTTTTTTTTACCTTGAATCTTATTTCTCTTGGAAAAAATTCCTCATATTTTCAACGTGATAATATAAGAATATAGAAAAGAGGTGTTTAAAAAAATGGATAAAACAATGATCGTTGTCATTATTTTGTTGATCACAATAATTGTTCTTGTTGTGCGGAATACATTTTCCGAGAAAAAAGTTCCTAATGTGATAGAGTGTCGTGATGATGACACGGGCGTAGTGTATCTCGTATTTACAAGCGAGTTTGGAATGTGTGTTGTTCCAAAAATGAAAGCCGATGGAACTATTGTAACAGGTGATGAAGTGGAGGTTGAATTTGGTATACAGAGAAGTAGAAAGTGATCTGTTTAAGGTGAATAAGACGTACTATCTTGCTCATTGCATAAGCGCAGATTTCGCCATGGCAGCAGGAATAGTAGTTGAATTCAATAAGGAATTTGACATGAAAAGCAGACTAAAGAAAAAGTACCCAGATTACATTATGGATTGGATCAGAAATTCAAGATCCTATGATTGTTTACTTGAAGATAGGGTGTTTAACCTTGTTACAAAGACGAGGTACTACAATAAGCCAACGTATAATTCTCTCACCGGTGCATTGGTTATGATGAGAGATCTCTGTAATGAAAAGGGAATAAATAAGATTGCAATGCCACTCATAGGCTGCGGTCTTGACCGCCTTATGTGGAGCAGAGTTTCAAAGATCATTAAAGATACATTTGTAGATACAGATATAGATATTTTGGTCTGCGTGAAGAAATAGAAGAAAGGAATGTGAAATTGATTTATTTGTACAAAGGTGAAGATATATCGCCATCTTATGTGATGGGTGGAATAGTAAATATACCTATTGCTGATATGATGAAGATAATAAGATCTGATATTGATAGTATGTCTGATTATATCCACGATCTTGAGAATATTGATTATGTACTTAGATGTAAATGCGGCACTCCGATTGAAAGGAAGAAATATATCCGTTCTATAGGCGAGGATATAGAGTCGTTTTTGAATGAAAAGTATAGATGCAGTGCAAAAACACTTGGCTTGAACAATCAGTCATTGCATTACGATATTTTGCATTTGTATCCTTTGATATGCGGTCAAAAGTATATAGTAAGTCCTCCGAATCATTTTAATAAACAGGATTATTCGGAATATATATCAGACGAGATATTTGACGAAGATTGTGTAGTCTTATGTTTTTCGGGTAAAAACATGTATACAGATATAGTTGTAATGTTGCAGAAAACAGGGAATAAGATATCTTTTGACATTGACGGCCAGAATTATAAAGGGGATGAGTACCGATTATCTCTTGCGTCCGTACAAAATAGGGAGAAACGATACATAATCCCTATTGCGGAGTACCTGCTTGAAAGAAAATCATTTATTGAAAGAAGAATATTGTTTTCTGAGTATGGATCGGTGTTTTGTTCTGATAAGTGCAAAACAAAAGGCGATGTTACTGTGTCAATTGATGATCTGGCAGGAGACACTTACAAAAAGAACTGCTGTATGATCAAAAAAGAGGAAAACAGGATGATTTGTTCCTGCAGACAGTTGAACCCAATAAATTACATTGGGGCTATAGGGTATGCGTTATATCATGCAAGAAACAGAGAGAATGTGGACATGTATGAAACGGTAAAAAATGTCGAATATAAGCATGGCTCAGTGGCAACCTGTGATATAATTGATGATTTTGAAAATCTGGATGAGTACCCTCGGTATCATATTATCAGAGTCAGTCCTAATTATCACTATGACATTGAACAAGATAATAATAACTATAGTAATCGCCCACATAAATCTCCTATAGAACATTATAGAAAAGGAACCCCGATAATTGATACTGTTTATTCAAGGAGATCTACGATAGTTAATAAGGGCAACAGCGATAGTTCAGAGATATATTCACTATAGAGGAAAGGATAAGTTATGGAAGATTTTATAAGAAAAGGTGAGCTTCGGTATCTATATAAGAGTAAGAATGACATTGGTAAGACCAACGGATCTCCTATAGTAGTGCTGTCATCAATTATGATAAATGATGTTTGTGAAAGAGTGATAGTGGCACCGCTTGCAGGAGCTGAAATAAGGATGCTGCCATCACATATGTATGTAAAAAGTGGTCGTATAAATGGGTATGTGATTCCTGAACGTATGCATGATGTATTAAAAGAAAATCTTGGCCCATGTGAGGGAATGATCAGCGACAAAGATATAAATGAACTTGATAAAAGATTAGATCTCACGTTTGAACGCGGAGCGAAATTAAATAGCGAGTTTTTAAAAAAGATAGAAAAAGAGTATAGAAAGAATGAAAAACGTGACGATATAGAGCGTCAAAAGGAGATAGTCAGGCAAGTAAAAGAAGAAACATCTGAATTGTCTAGGGAATTAGAAAATAAAGAAAAAAAGATATCCGAACAATTGGAAGCTCTTGCTAAGTCTTCTGCTGAAACAAAACAACTGAATAGTCAAATAGAGAAATTGCAACAGGAACTTTGTGAAAGAGATGCTCAGATTAGTAAAAATGCGGAAAAATATAAAAACATACTTGAGTCGTATGAAGAAAAGATAGATGTTCTTGACAAGCAGATGAGGGAAAAGACAAGGAGTATGGAATCTATTGAACGGTCTGGCAAAGAAAAAGCAAAAGCGTATAGCGATAAGGATAGACAGATTGCGCAAATGAAAGAAAAGCTTGACAAAAACGAAAAGAAACTTGAAGAGACCAAGTATAACATTGAAATAAAAGATAGAAAGATAGAGGATTATCGTAATAAGGTAACAGAACTGGATGATAAGATCAGCAGCATGCGTAAGCATATTGATGAATTGCAGGCGAAACAGATCGCTACTGTACCGGATTCGGATGTTGAGCTTGAAGTTGTAACCATGGAACGAGATATGTATAGGAGTAAGTACATGGAGATATTACGAGAGAAGAAGTAGGGGTGATGAACGTGATCAATATGTTTAATTTGAACCAAGAAGTAAGAGGCATGATGGAAAAAGATACCAGTAGAAAATTATCTCAAATTGTAAAGTATAGGAAGGATAATGATCTCATTCTACAACTACCATTAACTGATAGAGATGGAACTCCTTTGCCTGATGATGTGACAGACAGCCTACACAGCGTTTTAAGAGACACAGGGGCAAGATTCAGTTACATAGACTGGTCGGGAGAACAGACAAAATATTTTATTACAAATACCAAGTCAGTCACAAAAGTATGGGAAAACGGAGAAGATGATAAGAATGCGCCTACAACAGGAATGAAAATGCGAAGAATCCTGTCCGGAGTAAAAGAATTTCTTTGTTCTTTATCGGAACCGGAAAAGGATAACTCAGCGGGTGAGTATATGAATCGGTATGTGAATAGTGCTGTAGCTGTTTTGAAAGAAACCTTGCCTATCAGCGTTGCTAAAACAGATGACGCTTTTCAGGATTATATCAACATCATAAAAATTCTACTTGTAATTGCACTGTCAGATGTAAATTTCGGCGATGGTACAGATTATTTTCTTAATTATTGCAATGGAATATCGTATTTCTTTATCGTAAATGTCGCGGTGTTTGACTTTGATGATAAAGAAATTGCAGATGTTTTAAATAAAATCGCAAATGGAGCAGATATATCTGAGGACGGAATGCCGGGTGGAACAGTAGATGACTACATACGATCGGCTACCAATGTTGTTGTTGGCGAGCTGTATGGTTACTCTCTACTATCAACTAGAGATGAGTTTGATTTACAAACTGTCCTTGAAACCGTAAGAACAACTCTTTATATGGTTCTAAACAAGATTAGCTTACTAACTATAAATAAGAGAATCGACATGCTTATGGATAAGTCTGTAGAAGCCATCAACGATCTGAAAAAAGAATACAGGGATATTTTAGATAGGTCGGAAGGAATATGGAAAAGTCAGGTAAACTCCCTTACTGCAGAAATAAAAATGCGGGATGAACATATAGACGCATATAAAAAGGCTTTCATTAAGTGCAATATACCGGATGTTAAGGTAGAAGATGATGAGGACGAGTGTAAAGACACAGAAAAGATTGCTGCTTACGAAAACACAATATCTGAACTTGAAAGGCAAAACAAAAAACTTGCTGATAAGCTACAGAAAGCAGTGGAAGAAAGTGACGATCTTAGAGCAGAAATCAAGACACTTGCACCGGATGTTGATTACGATGTAGAAGAGAAAGGTGGTATAAAACTTCAGGATATTGATGTGGATGCTAAATATATATTCGTGCTTAAGACAAGGCAGAAGTTAGATTTAGAGTCACAGATCAAGCTTAACTTCAAGAATGCAGTTATTGCTGATGATTCAAAAGTGATAAATCAGTCGGCGGATTTAGTCATATTTCTTACTAAATGGATATCACATTCGTTATATTCAGGAGCAAAGAGGATATGCAAGGATAATAAAATACCGTACATGCATTGTCCAAACAGCAATATTGAGCTTATAAAAGCTGATATATGGAGATACTACAACTCATGATTTGGAGCAATATGTATCAGGCAGGAAAGGAGATACGTTGGAGGCATATAAGATAACTGAAGATATAAGAAAAATTGCAGCTGCATTACATGAAGATCTTCGCAATTATGGCGGAGTAAGCGATATTGAAAAAACTCTTGTCGTTTCGGCGTGTATGCTTGCAATAAAATATGAGGAAGATGGTATATGGTGCATAGATGAACTTACAGGGGATCAGAGGATTACCGATGGCGAAAAAATATATAATATCATTGAGAAGGAGATCGAAAAGTCCCTACCCGAAGATTCAGCAAAAACTATGCTTAATGTATTATCCTGTATCAAGGAACTCAAGATAATAAATAAAATTAACCGTGACTTGTGGATGACGCCGCTCAAAGGATTTATTCTGTGTCTTAAGGTCAACTTAGTGGATTTTTGTAAAGCAAATAGTATAACTGGCGATTATCTCGGTATTTTTTACAGTGAATTTATGAGTTATTCCGGAAGTGACAGGCAGAGCCTCGGAATTGTACTTACGCCAGCTTTTATAACAGATATCCTTACACAGTTGGTAGGTATAACTCCTGATGACATTGTGATTGATCCGTGCTGCGGAACAGGAAGTTTCCTAGTTTCTGCGATGACACAAATGGAGAATAAAGGTCTTACGAGCGAATGCATATGCGACAACCGGTTATATGGATTTGATATACAGTCTAATATGTTCACGGTGGCTATGACAAACATGATAATCAGAGGAAAAGCTACAGAACATATTAAGCATCTGAATTTCATCGGAACTGATAGCAAGAAGATACAGACTGAGTGCATGCCAACAGTGGGACTTATGAATCCACCTTATTCACAGGGGAAAAAGGATATAAAGCTCACTGAAATATATTTTATCAAACACTTACTTGATAGCCTTGTTCCAGGCGGAAGGGCTGCAGTGATAGTGCCGGCGTCAACATTCACTGATACTGCGAAAACAAATGAGATAAGGTGTGATATATACGAACATCATACTCTTGAGGGTGTGATATCGTTGAATAAAGATACATTTTTGGAAGTCGGAACATATCCGGTTATAGCTGTATTTACTGCAGGTATTCCGCATCCGGCAAATAAGATCTGTAAATTTATAGATTTTACCGACGATGGCTATATAACTCAGTCTCATGCCGGACGAATATATACACCTATGGTTGAAACCCAGAAAAAGAAACTGTTCTCTGCGTGGCTTGAGGATGATGCAGCACCAGAATTATGTATAAAAACAAAGGTGAAAAAGGACGACGAGTGGCTATATAGTTTTTATCATTCGAATCTCACTATACCAGGTGCGGAAGTGTTTTCTGACGTCGTAAGCAGATATCTCACATTCAGGCTTGATAACACGGCAAATGGCCGGAGTTATTTGTTTAAAGATGAACCGAGAGATGTGCGAAGCGTAATCGAACCTGCAAGATTAGACAGTAAAAAATGGTGCGCATTCAATATTGAGGACGTTTTTAATGTAGCCGGTGCTAAAGTTACTGAGAATAAGAAGAAAGTTCTTATTGAAGGGGGACGGTATCCGAGGGTTACATGTTCTGCATTTGATAACGCTTGCGAAGGTTTCTATTCTGGAATAACCCAGGATGGGGAAGATGTAACCATAAATCCAGGCAGGTGTTTGACGGTAGAGAGTGCAACATCAGGCTTTGTATTTTATCAACCATATGACTTTATTGCTAATCCGCATGTTATTGCAATGAGGCCAAAAGAGGTAAAGCTTGACCAGTTTTCCGGATTGTTTTTCGTTTCATGTTTTAAGCATTCGATCAGGAACAAGTATAACTATGGCTACAAGTGTTCATTGTTCAGGCTGAAAAAAGAGCGTATCCTCCTTCCTGTAACGGAACATGGTGAAATAGACTATGGATATATGAGATCCTATATCATGAATCTATACAACGAAAAGCTAATGATCATATACTCCGATATGATGCAGGAAGTGGTAGCATGTTTTTGAAGCTCAATGATTGAGCTTTTGAATTTCTTATATATCCGATACACCCGGTAAACCCGGGTGTATTTTTTTTTTGCAATGCTTGTAGCATATTTTGTTCAGCATAATAAAAAGGAGGATGAAAGATGAATATAGACAAGTTGAAAAATATCTATTCAAGATATGAGAAGAACAAGATATATCTGGGATTTAATGTGGTTATTTGCGCAGACCCCATAGAAGAAAAGGTATTTCGCGTTACATTCAGTAATCTTGATAACAGGTATAAGGTAAGTCTGCAGAAACTTGTAGGAGAGCTTGTTGAGGAGGCGAAAAAGTACATTGCATCAGAGTACTTACTCAAATTTCTTAGAGAGGAAAAGGAGTTTGAGTATTTGCGCTTTGATAAGGAAATGCGTACAGAATATGCAATTCTCCTCAATTGCCTGCTTACAAACGGGCTTGATTCTTTTCTCAAGAACGTCAGCTTCTTGTCGATAAAATACAAGCAGTTGTATGAACTTGCGCACGTAGAACTTAAGAACGGGCGTCTTGTAGATAGACATGGCAATGAAATAGCATCTTAGGAGGTAGCAGATGAATATTAGATTAAAAGGAAAGGTGAAGTCTACTGAAATAGCGGGTTCACTTATAAACACCATTTCGATTGGACTGGAAAATGGACAGAATGTTGTTCTTGACAGGGATCGTACAGAGTACATAGTTTCTGACGGTATAGTTGATATACTCTGGAAAGATGTTTATGTTTGGGATGGCGTCAGACCTGACTACGATATTGACAAGGATATGCTCAAAAATGCCAAAGTTTGTAGTTTTGAAATAGAAGAAACAGCAGATGATGAGTATGGTTTTGTTTTGTATCCAGATTTACAGGTTCTATAGTATGGGTCCACACAGGAAGATAATTCTTGTGTGGATTTTGTTTTTGGTAAAAAAAGCGCAATAACACTGTTTGATATAATATGCATTGAAAAGAATCCATATTTTTTTTGCATTTAAGCTGAATAATTAGACTGAAAGGAGTAGAAAATTGGATAACGATATAGAATTTATATGGAGAAACCTGTTGGCTGAGTTTCCATTTGATTATGAGGACGATCTTATACTAAATAGAAACTGGCGACAGTTTGATAAAGGGACAAAAGCATCAGAAATATGGAAGTGGTTTGATAAGATTTACACTAAGGGAGTGTATTATCTTGCAAATAATCATGATAAAAAAGGAGAAGATGGCATGTTAAAAAAATACAATTTTACAATCACAAGTATGGTAAGTCCTTCTGTAACCGCTACGATCAATAGCTCGGAGGAGTATGCTAACGATGTTGATGCACTTATAGCTGCACAGCAGATGTGTGAGGACCGACACATAAGAGAGTGTGATATAGATGTAAATGTAAAATACAAGACAGATGATAACGAAACAGATTATAAGAGATACTATCATTATCATTACAAAGATCACAAGATAGAGTCATAAGAAGGGAGAACAGCATATGTATAATAAATTAACAAGTCTTTTACAGTCGAAGGCTGAGGGCAAGATAAGAGTAAATGATAAGGATGTTGTATTTCTTTACGAAGGAATGTTTAATAATTTCTCCCTGACTGTGAAAGTAATCAGAGTATCAGGACAAAAAAAGAATTTTATCGTTGAATACAAGGGAGAAAATGTCGTATTTAAGAGTGAGGATAAGACTGTGAAATATCTTGTAGGGGTCTTAGATCCAGAATCAGTGCCTAAGACAAAACCAAGAAAACCTGAAAAGTCTAGTATGCAGTCCGCTAATATTTACAGGCAGGTGCTTGATGGATATAAGCTTGTTTTTTTTACGGATAGCAAGAATGAAATGGTCGATGATGCAGAGCTTCCAATAAATGCTGACATGGACTATCAGGTTGGGTATATAGATTTTGATATGCCATATGAATCTGCATTAGAAGAAATGGCAAGGGGTCTCACGCCTGAGATATCATCAAACTGGCGTTCCGGCTGTATCAATAATGCATTGTCAGAGCTTGGAGTGAGAGAAAGATACAGGCTTATATACATCTTTGATGGATATTTTTGTTATGACAAAGAAGAGGATAAAGTCATCACTCTTAAGGAGTTATTTAAGATTATCCCAAATAAGCTGATTGCAAAGTATGATCTTGGACCAAGAATAATGCAGCCAGAAGTGGAGGAGTAGTATATGGATAGGATAAAGAGAGCTGGCGCATTTTTTTCTATTATAGTTATGTGTATTTTGTTTTGTGGCTGTGATATGCAGGAAGTACAGGGTACATTATCAGAAATCACAGATAAAGACACATGGATGACAACGAGTGTTGCAACAACTGAAAAAATAATAGAAGAAGACACGATATACGACATAGCAGTGCCGGAAGATGATACAACTAGTGATGAGAAAAAGGATGAGACCGAAACAATACAGATACCCGCATATTCGGGCAAGCTTTCTGTTATTGTGAATAATAATGTTCCAGATCTCGATAAAAAGGATGCCGAAAAAGGCACATTTATAAATCTTTCAGAGCTTGATGATATTGGAAGATGCGGGACTGCTTATATGTGTGCAGGTCCTGAAACGCTTGCGACTGAAGACAGAGGCGAAATAGGACATGTAAAACCTAGCGGATGGCATACCGCCAAATATCCGGACGTCATACCGGACAGATACTTATATAACAGGTCACATCTTCTCATGTATGCATTATCAGGACTCAATGACGACGAAAGAAATCTGATTACAGGAACGAGGCAGCTTAATGCTGACAGATTCGCAGGAATGTTGCACTACGAGAATATAGTGTTGGATTATATAAAAGAGACTGGAAATCATGTACTCTATAGAGTGACGCCTGTGTTCTCTGGGAACAACCTGCTTGCTGATGGAGTTCTTATGGAGGCTTTATCCGTGGAAAACAATGATGTAAGTTTTTGCGTATTTGTGTATAATGTGCAGGACGGCGTAAATATAGACTACGCTACAGGAGAAAGTAATTTGGCAGAGTAGGGATGTGGATATCCAGAAGTTGTATTGCGTGGAAAATGTAGCTGAAAGTAACGTTGTCAATAATGATATATTATAATATGGAGATAAAGGCGAATCGTATGATAATAACAAAAAAACTGAAAGTTATCCCAGATGGTGATAAAGAAGAAGTAAAAAGAGTATACAAATATATAAGAGATGCGCAGTACAATCAGTATCGTTACATGAATAGGTTGATGTCGAACGTATGCATGATATATTACAAGTATGATATGGATATAACGAATCCTAATCTTAAGGAAGAAATGAAGGAGCTTTATAGGGTTAGTAATGCAGCCTGGATAAAAGAGGACAATCCAATTGGATCCGGTATGCAGGCAACTGCAACTTCAAGAGTAAAACAAGATTTTTCAACTGCGCTGAAGAACGGATTAGCAAAAGGTGAGCGAAGGCTGCCTCAGTATAAAAGAGATTTTCCATTTCTCATGAATGGTACTGCTATAAAGCCATTTATAAAGAATGTAACATACACGGATACCAATAGTGGTGAGGATAAAATCAGAACAGAATATCACTTGAAATGGGTTAATAAAATATCGTTCAGGATTTGGCTGCCTACAAATGCATACAAAGATCTGAACATTCAGACGATTATTGCAGCATTAAATGCAGTAATTGAAAATAAAGAGGGATATAAGATTTGTGGAAGCAGCATAAGAGTAGAAGACAAGGATATATTCATCTTCCTTACCTTGGATGTACCATCTAAGAAAACTTCATATACCCCGGTTACTGGTCGTACTATGGGGGTGGCATTAGGTTATGACTCACCGCTTGTTTGCTGCATAACAGAAAATGATAAAGATTCCAAATTCTTCGCTGTTGGTGAAAATCTTGATTTTGTAGAAAACAGAAAAAAAAGACACGAAAAATACAGACAGATTCAGTCGGCCGCCAAAGAATGTCATGGAGGTAATGGAAGAAAGCGAAAGATGGAACGTCTTAACGCTGCAAAGAACAATGAAAGCAATTACAGAAAAGATATCAACCACAAATTAAGTAAAGAAGTCATCGACCTGGCTACAAAGAACAAGGTAGCCAATATCATTATAGAATCGACAACAGCTGATGAGCTAAAGACAGTCCCGGACATGTTAAGGAACTGGTCATATTATGATTTGGTTGCAAAAATTACATACAAAGGCAATATGTATGGTATTTTGACTGAAGAAATGAAAAAAACTGAAAAGAAGAGCACAAAAAAAATAAAAAGGGCTGATTGTTGCCCGGCTTGTGGGGAGGTTTTTGCTAGTGGTAATGCTAATGCATTAACACCAGAGGACTATTGGAATACCTCTACGGAATTTGTATGTCCAAGTTGCGGTACGGTGGAGGAATACGGAAAAGTAAGAGCTTTTTCTTCAGCATGTAAGGCTATGTTGCCAGAAGAAAAGGTGAAGAATAATAAAACCGAATAACAAGAGTAGAGGGCGGACTTGACCACCTAATAGTGAGGGTTCATTTTTAAAAAAATGAATATACCACTCACGAAATCCCTGGTTTGAGATAGAATACCCTATAAAATTACAGGGGTATCAAGCTACCATATTTATTTTGTAGCTGTAAAGTAGATAGAATACCTTATAAAAATACAGGGGTATCAAGCCTCACATATTGATGACTTGTGTGTACAGAAGATAGAATACTCTATAAAATTACAGGGGTATCAATCGGAAATATGATTTTTCCATAACTTGTAATGATAGGATGCCTTATAGAATTGCAGGGGTATCAAGTTCCATCCATGTACTCTCATGCCAGTCAGTTGACAGAGTACCCTATAGGATGATAGTTCATCAAGCATACGGATTGTTTATCTGTGTTTTTGTGGAGAAGTAGAACAACTTATAATATTGTGATATAATAGCAATATCGGGCGGACTTGACCACCTAATAGTGAGGGTTCATTTTTTTTAAAAAATGAATATACCACTCACGAAATCCCTGGTTTGAGGATAGAATACCCTATAAAATTACAGGGGTATCAAGCTTAGATGCGGCAGATTGCATAAGGGCGATCGCGATAGAATACCCTATAAAATTACAGGGGTATCAAGCGTTTCGTAAGGTAAATTCGCTAATATTTTGATAGAATACCCTATAAAATTACAGGGGTATCAAGTTCCATCCATGTACTCTCATGCCAGTCAGTTGACAGAGTACCCTATAGGATGATAGTTCATCAAGCATACGGATTGTTTATCTGTGTTTTTGTGGAGAAGTAGAACAACTTATAATATTGTGATATAATAGCAATATCGGGTGGACTTGACCACCTAATAGTGAGGGTTCATTTTTTAAAAAATGAATATACCACTCACGAAATCCCTAGTTTGAGAATGGAATATCATATAAAATTACAGGGGTGTCAAGCGCGGAGAGAGTGAGTGTTACGGACCAGACAGATAGGATACCCTATAAAATTACAGGGGTATCAAGCATATAATCACATTCTATTTTGTTAATTGTTGATGGAATACCCTATAAAATTACAGGGATATCAAGCGTCAATATATGAACCCTCATCAGATTATATAGAGAATAAGAGTAGCATTAAGCGTATTTGTGAATGGTACTTGGCAGAAAATTATAAATTTGTAGCGAAAACGAAAACCCACATGCTTGCGTGTGGGAGTAGTCAGATATGCAAAAGACGGTCTTACTTTTAGGGCTGTTTTTTTTATGTTATTAGCTCTACATATTTCCTTTAAATAATTTATGTCAGATATAAGTATAAAAAGTTATCCTGAAATAATAGCTATAGAAAATCCAGGGATAGACGCATCATATGCTTTTACATTAAGCGACATGAAGGAGTTGACAAAGAACTTCTTTAATGAACTTGGAATTAAGACAACGTTCGAGGAGAAGTAATTTGTCATCCGTAAAATTTGTAACTCAAAAAAAAGAAAGCGACATCATCTTATATGGTGTCGTTTTTTTGTGTAAAAAATTTGTAACCATATTTTTATATACAAGAAAAAGAAAAGAGGAAAAATAACATATGAGAAAGAAAATTGCCGTTTTAATGTCACTTGCTGTATTATTTGCGATGCATCCGTTTGTAAAATCATATGCTGCAGATAATGCGGATGACTATGAAACGATACTTACAAAGATGGTAACAGAATATAAGGCACAGGAAAGAGAAGTATATATAGATACGGAAAGCGGGACCGTAGCCGGAAACTCAAAAGATATTGTTATCCGGATGGAAAATGCAGATATTGATATGTATTCTGCTGATGAAGTGTCTGAAATGCTTGAAGATGAAGGTTATTCTGTAAATATAGATGACGATATTGTAACAGCTATTTCAGATTTTTCGTCTGGCCGTATTTACGTGGACTCATCAAACGTAAAAAATACATATGGAGCCGTGCTTGTGGCAGCAGGGGAGCATACAGTCCTTCAGTATAAATCACCGGAAGCTGCATCAAGTGCGTATTACAAGCTTTTAAAGGACGGATATGATGCGTCTCCAAGTTATACGATAACGCTAGAAGAAGATACTAATGAGTATGTGATAGGCACCGAATCAATAGACGGTGAATACATTGATAACGGAATTCAGTTCCACGGAATTGGCAAGATGCAGGAAGATGAAAAGTATAAAAAAAGAAGTGTCAAAGTAGCAGTGCTAGATACAGGAATCAATGACTACTTTAACAGATCCATTACTTACTATAATTTTAATGGATCAGAAACTGATAAGGATACTAATGGACATGGAACAAAGGTGGCATCAATAATAGCAGACTGTACTTCAGACAATGTATCCTTTATATCAATGAAGGTGTTTGACGATGACAACAAATCTGACATGGCAGCTCTTGAGGCTGCACTTCTTAAATGTGAAGATATAGGTGTTGATGCTGTAAATATATCAATCGGAATATATGACAAGAATTTTGAAAAGAAATGCGGAACACTTGGATATTTGGACACTGAGTTTGAAAAACTCACAGAACAAAAAACAGCTATATGTGTATCAGCAGGAAATGAGAGGGTGCATACAGACTATGTATATCCTGCCGGAAGCAAATACACATGGACTGTAGGAGCAATAGATACAGAAAAACAGGCTGCGTCATTTTCAAATCACGGGAAGATAGATTTTACTGCAAAGGGCGTAGATGTTATTGTAAAAAATGTAAATAACAAGAAGGCTGTAACAAGTGGTACTTCTTTCGCCTGCCCTTATATCACAGGTATAGCTGCCAACTATAAGGGCAGTTCTGATTATGACACAAACACGCTTTATGACATGATAAGTAAAACTTGTGTAGATCTTGGCGATACAGGTAAGGACGAAATATATGGCTATGGATATCCGGTATACGGACATGGAGAGGGAATAGAATGTACCCATGCAAACAAAAAGACGGTCATATCGCTCGCTACATGTACGAAAGAAGGCAGCAGGGCAGTTGTGTGCAGAGACTGCGGAAAGGTCTTAAATGAGACTTCAACGGCTCCTCTAGGGCATAATTACAAAGAGACTGAGCGTACAGAAGGAACCTGCATATTAAAAGGAACTGTTACATATGTATGCATCAGATGTAAAGAAAAATACACCGAAGATACAGAAGTATCCCCGGATAATCATAAGAATATAACCGAAAAGATAATAAAAGAACCGACTTGTGAAGAGGAAGGAAAAAAGCGAGAATATTGCAATGATTGCAATACGTTTATTGGTAATTTTACAAGTATACCTAAAAAAGAACATACCTGGGAGATCGTAAAGACGGTAGACGGTACATGCGCAGCTTCAGGATATTCACTAGAAAAATGTTCAGTATGTGGAGTCGAGAAGCAAACAGAGAAAAGTCTTAATCCTGAAAATCACACAAATATAGATAAGCGCGTATCACAGCCTGCAACGTGCGACAAGGATGGAATTCTTGAAACATATTGCAGGGATTGTGACAAGATAATAAGCACAGAAAAGATAGCAGCGGCCGGACATAAATACGAAGTAAAAACAAAGACCGAACCTACATGCACATCAGATGGCAAGGTAGTGTATAGATGCTTGGCGTGTGGTGATGAATACGAAGAATATGTTTCAAAAACAGGCCATGATTATAAGCTCACAAAAAGTGTAGATGGGACATGCGCAAAAAAAGGATATGGCATATATACATGCAGTAAATGCGGAAATGAAAAAATAACCGCAACGACTTACGGAATAACCCATGATACATATACAGAAAAAAAGGCTGCAGACTGTGAAAACGATGGATATGTAAAAGAGATATGCAAAAACTGCGGTAAAGTTATAAATGAAACAGTTATAAGTAAGAAGGGACATACGAAGGTAACAAAAAATGGCGTAGAAAAATGCTCAGTATGTGGCAAAGTATTTAAGGTATATGAGTATAAAATAATCTTTAATACCGCCGGGGGAACAGTGAATACAAAATCGTACTCAGGAAAATATGGAGATGTGATCACACTGCCTTCAGCATCAAGAAGGGGATATAGCTTTACCGGATGGTCAGACGGCAAAAATACATATACAAGTACATATAAGATAACAGGAAACTGTAAACTAATTGCAGTGTGGAAAAAAAATACATATACCATTACAGTAAAGAATGGATCTGATTGTATAAAAAAGAAGGTTGTTTATGGCAGTAGTGTAGTTTTATCATATAAGCCAAGAAGAGGCTATGATTTTGCCGGATGGTATATTGACGGAAAGAGGATCGGTAGCAAATTCACATATAAATACGTTGCAAATAAGACTGTAACTGCAAAATATAAAAAGTGCTATGTTACATCCCCTACGATCAAATACAAATCAAGCTCGAAGATTATACTTAACCCTGTGAAGAATGCCACAATATATCAGGTGTACATATCTGATACAAAGACTATTACAAAAAAATACCATAAGCTATACACATGCAATAATCATATTATTAGATTATCGGGGTTTAAAAATAAAAGATACGCAATTGTGAGGTGTGGTAAAAAGGATTCCACAGGTAGATATGTTTACAGCAAATGGAAAGCCTATAGAATAAGATAGAGCTGACTCAGCAGCTTGGGGGTGAGGATGATGGTCACTCACCAGAGTTCTTGTTTGAGGTCTAATAGGACTATAAATATACAGGGGTACTGAGCGAGAGCTGAACACAGATGTCAGCCTCAGAGGTCTAATAGGACTATAAATATACAGGGGTACTGAGCTAATCCAAAGGATAAACTGAATGAGTGGTAGCCTAATAGGAATATAGATTTACAGGGGTGTTGAGCGCTACAAGCAGGGCTTTGCAGAGAGGTATGAAAAAATAAGGCAATTATTAATTGCTTTATTTTTTTTGAACTAAATTCTCATATTCATCCTAAATTAAAAAACAGGAGGATAAAAATATGAGAATTAGAACAAGCAAAAGAGGTCTCACATTTTCGTTTCAAAAAAATGAAACCTTTTTTACAGGAGCAAAGTATAGATATATTATAGATAGACAGGTGAGCGAAGTTATAATACTGCCTGATTCTGAAGGAAAATATCAAGTAAGTAGAAAAGGAGCAGCACATAAGCCACTCATAGACATCCGAAATAAAGAGATTCGGGATGTTATATCTAATGCCAGATACATAGAGATTGAGATATGTGATGACAAGATAATTGCACATATCGTAAAGTCACAGATATATGTTGATGGGTTATCGGATCGGGAACTGCTGCCTATGTTTGACAGCAGTGATCAGATATCTTTTGAAATCAGCAAAGAGGACCTGATACATAACAGTGAATCATTAGTGGACATGCTGAATATCGCAGGATTTTTCTCGGCAAAAGAGGTTAATGATCTTGAGTATGTATTTGATATGGCATCATTGTTTTCCGGAGCTGGATTGCTTGATTATCCATTTGCAAAGGACCCGTCTTTTGATATCAGATTTGCGTGTGACTTTGATAAGGCAGCAGTTGAGTCGTATAAACATAACATTGGCGATCATATACTTTGTATGGATATGCGGAATCTGCAGCCTGAACAGGTCCCAGATATCGACCTCATTATAGGCGGTCCTTGCTGCCAGGGCTACAGCAATGCTAACCGTGCAGATATAAACAAAGAATCAGCAAAGGTAAAGAGGCTGTTAATTGATGATTATATCAGAATTGTACTTGCAAAACGCCCACTCATTTTTGTTATAGAAAATGTTCCACAGTTTATCACCAAGGAACAGGGAATATACCTGAATAAGGTGCTGACTGAGTTATCTGACTACCAGATTACATATCATGTAGTAAACGACTGGGATGTTGGCGGATATACAACAAGAAAGAGAATGATACTTATTGGCAGCAGAATCGGAAAGGTTATAATCCCAAATGTGGAGCTTACAAGCAAGAAAACAGCGGGGAATGCGCTAAAAAAGGTGACAAAGAATTGGATCCACTATGACGATGTCACCAAGGCTCGCCCTGATACTATTGAAAAGATGAAGCATGTTAGACCAGGGCATAATTACAAGGACATTCCAAAGATGGCAGGCCTTGATCGACATAGTGATACATACAGAAGATTATCTATGGATAAGCCAAGTATTACCATAGTCAACTGGCGCAAGGTTAATATAATGCCACCGATCGGAAATAGGACATTAACAGTAGCTGAAGCGGAAGCTCTTATGGGACTTCCGGGAAACTTCAAGGTGTTTGGTTCATTAAACGACCGGCAGCAGCAGATAGGCAACGGAGTGACACAGGCTATAGCGAATTATATAAAGTATATTGTAAAAAACGCTTTGTATGCATTTACCAATAGAAGGATAAAATCCGCTGTATCCATTGCATAGAAATAATCTCAAAATAAAAAAAATGGGAAACTGCTAACTGGCAGTTTCTTATTTTTTTTTGAACAAATTAATATAAAACAGAGTAGCATATCTCTATATACCATATTTCTTTGGTAAAAATCTCTTCGATTCCCCCTATGCTATCATAGAAATAAGACAAGGTGAAATATGGGCATTTATAGGAGACTGACATATGGAATACACAGAGCTTGATATAAAAATTCCAGAAAAGAAAATAAAACAGCTTGAAAAGAAAGGTTATAAAACCGTAGATGATATAGTGCGAGCAAAGCCCTTACATTATTGTGACTATAGGAGAGAATCATCCCTCGGATCGTGCCAAAGTGGAGATAGGTGTATGTTCCATTTAAGGCTCACAAAATGTGTAAAAAAGATGGGGGCAAAAGCTGCGTATGTAAGAGGAACGTGTGAAACTCTTGACAAAAAAGAACGACTATCTATTATGTGGTTTGACCGATATATATATGAAACAGTAAATATGTTAGTAAATAAAGAAATAGTAGTCGGTGGAGAGGTTTTTTGTGGAGAAAAGGGAATACAGATTACAAATCCGGACATATTTGAAGCATATACGAAAGATTCGTTTAGAATATATCCTATATACAGCAAAATTCCCCAGATGAGTACAGAGTACTTTCTCAAGGTGCTCAACGCTGCAATAGCCAAATATAACAACGTGGAATATTTGCCTGAATGCATCACAAAGCATTTTAATACTGTGTCTGTAAAAGATATGATTAAGGGCCTTCATAAACCCGAAAATGAAGAAGAGATAAAGAAAGCTAATTACAGAAGGATAGTAGAAAAAATGTACCCCTTTTGTAAGCTCATGGTTGAAATGTCAGAAGAGGCTACAAATACAGATATAATTCCCGATAAACTTGACAAGACAATGGAAATTATAAACAAACTCCAATATAAACTCACTGTAGATCAAAAGAAAGTCTTGAATGAATTTACGCAAAAAGCAAGGTCCGGGAAGAGGGTAAATGCGTTAGTACAGGGCGATGTAGGATCCGGCAAAACAATATGTGCAATACTTCTCATGATGATTGTCGTCGAAAACGGATACCAAGGGGTACTTATGGCGCCGACAGGCATCCTTGCAAAACAGCATTATGAAGAAATTGTAAGACTTACTAAAGATACAGGCATAAATTCCATATTTTTGAGTAGTGGGATGAAAACCTCAGAAAAAAGAAATGCATTAAAACTTATTGCGTCTGGATCTGCAGATATAATTGTTGGTACACACTCAGTAATATCGGATGATGTAAAGTTCAAAAAGCTTGGAATCGTCATTGTTGATGAAGAACATAAATTCGGTGTTCAGCAGAGAGAACAGCTAAAGAAAAAGGCAGAAGAAGGGGTACATAGCATTTCGATGTCGGCTACTCCGATTCCGCGTTCGCTTGCTCAGACAATATATGCAGACTATGTTGATATGTATACGATAGAGAGCATGCCGGCGGGAAGACAGCCGGTGCAAACAGCAACATGCAGGGTGCCAAAAACAGCTTTTAATTTCATGGGCGAAGAAATAAAAAAAGGACATCAATGCTATGTGGTCTGTCCTTTGCTCACTTCAAATGATGATGAAGATGACAATGAAAACAGGTTGTATAGCGTAGAAGATACCTATAATATGGCCAAGTATTATTTGAGCAATGTAGGAGCAAAAGTGGCAATGGTAACAGGAAAAATGAAAGAAAGTGAAAAAACGGAACTTATTTCCGCTTTTCAACGGAATGAATACCAGGTACTCGTTGCATCGACAGTGATTGAGGTAGGCGTAAATGTTCCGAATGCAACAGTGATAACTATAATGAATGCTGAAAGGTTTGGCCTGGCTGGACTTCACCAGCTCAGAGGCCGCGTCGGGCGAAGTTCATTAAAATCATACTGTATATTATATTCCACCAAGTCAAAAGAAGAAAATCCAAGACTTGATATAATGTGCGAAACAACAAACGGATTCGAAATCGCCGAGAAGGATATGGAACTGAGAGGAACCGGCAATATAGTGGGAATAGAGCAGAGTGGCACCAATGAGGAACTTGAATGTATGCTCAGATATCCAAAATTATATGGAGAGATGAGGAAAGTAATAAAAGAACAAAAAGAAAATCTAAGGAGGCAGAAATGATAGAGAAAGTGTTTGTTATACTCATAAAAATACTAAGCCAGTTATCTATAGGTGGTATAATCGTGAGTTTAATTTGGCTCTCGATACCTTTCGTAACAAAAAAACAGATACAACATGATAAGCCGATATGTATAAAGCTGATATTTTTGATCGTGTGCATAAGCATATACATAATAACTAAGATATAAACAAGAGGGATATAAACATGAATACAAACATGAATACAAACAATACACACCATATGGCCTTCGATGACGTTATACACACTATAGCACTGATAATCAGTATCGTTTCTCTTATTCTTGCAGCAAAAAGCAGATACAACATAGAAAAACTCGAAGAGTCTATGCTTAAATCAACATATACCAATACATCTACTCAGGCTATAAATTATCAAGAAGAATCACAGTCAGAGACAGTTAAATATATTGATCGAACTCCAGGTGAGTACACAATCACATACGGCTATTTTAATCCAAATGTCAAACAGCCTGAAATAACAACACGAACCGTAACTCGTGTATCAAAGCCTAATACGTCTGATGGTAATTAAGAAGAGTACATACTATTTAGATTAGATTGTAGCAATCATTGAGTTGTACCAATTATTTATTGTCATATATACTTGTATATTTATAAAGCGGGGTAGTAATACCTCGCTTTATCTATCGGGGAAAGTGGGCCGAGAGGTATAAAAAATTATGATAATGAAATGATAAGAAGGAGGATGTGTCATGAAAGTAAAAACAAAGGAAGATGCAATAAAAGCGTTTGAAGAGAGTTATGAATATAATGATAATGAAGGATGGAGGGATGATGTAGATGGCAGTAAAAAAGTACCTGCTGTGCATGAGATATATGAAAGCCTGCCGGATGAGTTAAAAAAAGATGAGGATGTAGCTCTGAAAGCAATATTCTATTCAGATCATGCTACTCAGCTTATACCAGAGGACCTTAAACATGATGATGATTTTATGGAAAAAGCATTTAATGTGGTAAAATACTCAGTAGATGCTACTGAGTATGGAGCCCTCGATATCGAATTCAGGAAAAATAAAGATATTTTTATGAGAGCATTTTCTGGTGCAGAATTTATTGAAGAGCGGGATGCCGAGGAATGTGGCCTCGCTGCAGATGTTTTTTCAAAAGCAGATGTCTCAATCAGGTCGGATGTCGATATTATCAAGAAAGTAATTACCGATCATCCTGAAGCTATGGCAAGTGTCCCAGATACTGTCAAAGAAGATGCAGATTTGGTTGTGGATACATTAGAAGCTAATGTGAATGCGTATAATTATCTTCCAGTAGACATGAAGATCAACCCAGATATTACGGCATATGTTGCTGAACATATGGAAGATTTTGAACTTAAGTTTGACAAAATGGATATTCAGTCGGTAAAAGCTGTAACAGCAGCACTGATGTCTGAAATGGAGAATAATGAAGAGTTTGAGCCTTATAGTGCTATGAACGATGAAGAATACTATATATTAGGCGAGAGCGATGAGACAGCAACAGTAGCTATTTTTAACACAGCCCCTGATGTATGGGTTGCTTTTACAGATAATACAATGGAATTATTAACAAACAAAGAGGTTTCAAATATCATATCTTTTTCGGATAATTCGCTTGAGCTGGATGCAGTTAAACAGGCTGATTATTCCACAGATTTAGGAAATATGATGATAAGCTATATAGGGGAAACTGGCAGGGATATAGTCTATAATCCTATTGATGATTGTCTGTTAGGTAATCCAGACATGACAATTGCCGAAAAGTTAAATGTATTTGCATATAGCATAAAAGAGGTATGTCCATCCGATATAAATTGTAGTAATTTCTTGTCATCGGTATTTAAGCAGGCGCATATGGAGAGATTTGGACCAGATAATGATAATAGCACAATCAGCAATAAAAAATTCTACGAGGTTTTGCAGAAGCGCATTGATGCTGAGTTGAAATATGGTGAATTAAGTGAACAGGATAGGGACACACTGATCAAGCTTAAAGATGCAGCGCAGAAGAATATAGATGCGATAGATATAGCTGTTTCATTACACAATGAGTGTATGGGCAATAAAAATTTTAAGGCAACGATGAAGGATCTTAATAACGATAGGGAGATAGCGTTGCTTGTATTGCATAGAAACCCTTGGAGAATCGAAGTATTTCCTGATGAATTAAAGAATGATAGGGATTTTATAAAGAAATCTGCTGTATTGAACCCGAAGATATTACTTGAGAGTCAGATTGCAAGTGGCGATAAAGACATAGTAACCGCAGCAGTAAGAGTAAACAAAGAGGCTCTTAGGCTTGCGGATCCAGAAATCCAGAGAAGCCTGTTCATGGATGCCATAAGGCTGAACCAGGATGAAGTCAACAAAAATCCTCAGGATGAAGAGTTGATTAAGTCACTTGCCACAGAGTGTGTAAACAGACTTTCAAACCAGGCTCTTGCAGATGTGAGTTTTGTGAGATGTATGTTTAATTACAACTTAATTTCCAATAACCAGGGCTTTAAAGATGACCTTAAATATAAAGTTGAAATAGCGTTAGAGAGCGATGAAGCCCTAACTGATAACGAAAGGCAGCAGATGTCTGAAGTAAAGGATTATATTGAGGCAATTGAAAATGAGTTGCATCACAGTAGTAACGATGAAGAAAGTATATCAGATAATGAAGAGGAATCCCTGTCTGATGATGAGACAGATATAGATGAGGATATTTTGTAAGACAAATTTATGCCGTCAACTGACACCATATCGCAAGGTTAGATATGGTGTCTTTTTTTGTGGTCATGCTGAGATGGTTGCCAGTTTAATTTTTATACCATAATACTCATATTTTCCTTATAAAAATAAAAAAAGGAGTAAACATATGAGAAAAAAACAGATAATGAGGTGGCGAAACAAGGCCAAGAGAAAAAGCCTGATTGATAGGTATTTGATACCAGGAAAGATTATAACAATATTCGATACCGAAACGACTGGACTGAAGGATGATTCAAAAATTATCCAGTTCTCAGCCATAAAGTACCTGATATCAGAAGATTACACCTTAAGCAGGATTAAGGACATGGATATATACATTAATCCTGAAGAAAAGCTGAAAGACAAGATTACTGAAATAACAGGAATTACTGATGAAATGCTTGCAACATCCGGGAACGAGGAATATTGGGGACCGAGTATTATTACTTTCATCGAAAACTCTGATGTCATCGCGGGATACAACATTCCATTTGACATGAGGATGGTCAATAATATGTCCTCAAGACTTAATCTGGACAATTACGAGATAAATTGCATACCGGAAGTTGATGTCATGGAAATGGCTCGCGATTGGGTTGCTAAGAAAGATAATGGCAGCCATAAACTATCAGAAATCACAGCATATCTTTTGCCAGATATGGCATTCAGGTTTCATTCATCCATGGATGATGTTAAAGCAACGGCGGAATTATTGGAGCTTTTTATCAGAATGTATCGTGATGTGGACGATGACATGGTCAACAGGGAGCAGATCCACTTGGAGTATGGAAAGATTATTGTCAATCCGAGAAAACAGTCTGAACAAAGAATAAAGTTAGCTTTATCTCAGGGAGAGTTTGGTGATGTATTCTGGGATATAAAGGACCAGGAGTGGGGATGTTGTACCAACACAAGAGCAAAACAGCTTTTTAATCGCATTGATCTGGAAAATCTTGAAGAGCAGTTTCTGCAGAAATATGGTTATAAGTTTGGAAATGATACACCAAAAGCTGTAGCTGATCAGTGGACGAAATTCAGAAATGAAAAAAAGAAGGAAAGAAAACAGAGTCTTTGATACAAGACATACAATAAGAGGGTTCACCTATGCTTTATAGGTGAACCTTTTTTCAATTGAATAGATGAACCATATTTCACCCAACTAATTAAGAAAGGGTTGGGTGGATAAAATGGTTCCTGTGTATGATAACTACAAAAAATTTCTGAAAGATAAGTGCGGACTTGAGCTCAACGGAGACAAGTACTGGCGTGACAACTCAATAATCAAAGGATTTACAGGGGATGGAAAAGAACACAAGCTGTACAAATTAAAAGTAAACGATGATCTCTCGATGGAATATTCATGTCCGTATAAGGAGATTCCAGATTCAGATTTAATTACATTTGATGAACTTGTTGAGATAAAAAAATACGATATTGAATATCTCGAATATTCTGCATGCTCACTGATCGAAGATTCAATTAAAAAGTATCCTGATCATACTCCTCTTGTACCAGTTAGTACTGGCAAAGACAGTATAGTCACCTTATATCTTACCAGACTTGTAAATCCTAATGCTAAGGCAATATTTAACAATACGTCACTTGACGTGGCAGACAGCTATAGATTTGCAAAGTCAATCATAAACTGTGAAATAATGAATCCGGAAGAGGGATTCTACCCATGGGTAAAAAGAACAAAAATGTATCCTACAAGATTTTCAAGAGCGTGTTGCTCCATCTTTAAGACAGGCGTAATGGTGAAGAATTTAGATAAAAACAAGCCATATCTTATGTTTATGGGGCTTCGAAATGAGGAAAGTTCTAAAAGAGCAGATTACAAAGATGAATGGAAAAATATTGAATGGGGAAAAAACAGTTGGCAGGGGATACTTCCGATAAGAACGTGGACGGAACTTGAAGTGTGGTTATACATCATGCTTAGAAATCTTCCGATTAACGAAAAATATAAGAAAGGATATCAAAGAGTTGGCTGTGGTATCGCATGTCCGTTTTACACAAAAACAACATGGGTGCTTGATGATTACTGGTATCCATACCTAAGAAATAGATGGGTATCAATGCTGAAAGAAGACTTTATCTCCGAAGGTAAAGCCGCAATACTTAATTGTACTATTAAGGAGTATATTGAGGAAGGTTGGAATGGCGGTGTAGTCAGAGATGAACCAACTGATAATGTTATTAAAGAATTTATGCAATATAAAAATATAGCGGATCCTGCTATAGCACGTAATTATTTTAACACCAGGTGCAGTAAATGCGGAGAAAAGCTGAAAAAAGACGAAACCGCGATGTCAATGAAATTTCACGGGCGAGAAACTGATACGTTTTTTTGCAAAAAATGTTTTTGCAATGCATACAACATTGACAAGGATAAGTATAATTGGTACGTAGATAGATTCAAAACTGATGGGTGCTGTTTGTTTTAAATAATCTGTATTATAATTCTGTATTTGGTAAAGTCTCATTCACAAGAATGAGGCTTTATTTTTCTGCCTTCTTTTTTCATATTTTCCTTAAATAAAACAAAAGGAGAATAGTTATGAAGAAAGAAGAGATTATAAAAGTCCTGCAGCAGCAGGATTCAACGGTATTATCATTCCCGGATAGAGGACCATGGGGAAGTAATAAGTATCGCGGAAATTGCTCCGGATATATCCAGGCATTTCTTATATGGAAGTATAGGATTACAAAAATGGCTGAGTTGTTCGCCGGATCTGGAACCGGTTCTGATGTCGCACGCGATATGGGGGTTGATTATATAGGTGCTGATCTTAATCCTAATCCGCCCAGGGACAATATCATAGGTGGAATAGATGCATTGAATTCGGATGTCCCTGATGAATTTAGGGGCGCGGATTTGGTATTCATGCACCCACCATACGGTGCCGAGATAAGAATTCCATATGCAGGATCAATGTATACTGATCCGACAGGAGATCTTTCAAGATGTGACCTTGGACAGATGCAGTGGGATAAATTTATAAAAGTGCTTAACACCATAGTAATGAAGTACTATGCAGCTATGGATAAAGGTGCATACATGGGTATACTCATGGGAGATGTCAGAAGAAATGGATTCCACTCCATGCTTACCGATGTCGTTAAGCCGGGAGAACTTCAGCAGATAATAATAAAGAAGCAGAACAATTATTCGTCCGCGGGAAGAACATATATGTCAAGGAATTTTGTGCCTATCGAGCATGAGTATATCATGGTGCTAAAAAAGATAGCACCATACATTATCAATTTTCAGCTACCACAGAGTCACCAAATAGATATTCGTGATTCAGAATCCGCAACGTGGGCTGATGTAGTCTATGCAGTTATCAAAGATAAAGGAAGGATATCGCTTTCCGAGATTTACACTTCCATTGAGGGACATAAAAAATGCCAAAAAAATCCGCATTGGAAGGAAAAGATAAGACAGACATTGCAGCAGTATGCGATATTCGTTTCTACAGAACGAGGAATATGGCAGGCAGTAGCATAGTATTATCGGAATAATTGATAAAATTTTTATTGCAGAGTAAAAGACAACGGAGTTTGATGATTCAAGCTCCGTTGTTTTTGGTAAAAAAAGACGTCCGACACTATTTGTTATTATGAATACAGAGTCAAACCCATATTTATCATGAAGGTGTGCGTTATATGGTTGATTTAGAGAACAATAAACTAATCTCCTTGGATGGAGATACTTATTCTGAAAGATATGAGGTTATTGGCTACGAAACATGGGCCAATGAAGCTGAAGGGGTTAAACCCGGGCTTAGTATCTGGATTTAAAAATGCATAAAAAGGAGAAATAAAAAAGATGGTTAATTCAAAGATGCTTGCAAAAATGTTAGATTCGGCTGAAAAGCATGTTTTTATAAATATTGACGGTAAGATAGCCCGAATAAGTCATATTCGATTTATCAACGATGGAGAATCATTTGTACTTTGCGCAGGAGATACTTCGGAGGATGACTGGAAAACTCCTGAAAATATAAAAACATATTTTTCTGATTGGTTCAACATTATATCAGAGGAAGAGGCTGAACAGATATTCAGAGATGGCGATTATGTATTTATATTAAAGCCTGATGGCACAGATGAACGATCGGACATGTATGAATCCTTTGAGAAGATAAAAGCTGAAAATCCAGAGGCTATGTTTGCTTCCCAAAAGATAAGTTTTAATCAGCGTTCATGATCGTTACTGCAAAGATAAAATTCTTGATATGCCAGTCCCTTTTACAAAATGAAGCAGAAAGAGTTAAATCCGGACCTGATATCTGGATCTAAAGATAGGAGAAATAATGAAATTAAATCAAATATATAACAAAGACTGCATCGAATACATGAAGACATTACCAGACAAATGCATTGATTTAGTGATTGCCGATCCTCCGTACTTCCAAATTTGCGGAGAATTCGATTATAAGTGGGAAACTGTTGATGAATATGTCGAATGGTGCAAAAAATGGATAATTGAAATTCATAGAATCATTAAAGACACTGGTAGCTTCTATTTATGGGGAGTGATAGGGTACAATCGTGGATATCCCTTATTTAAGATAGCCGACTGGATTGAACAGAACGACTTATTTAAAGTTCAGAACTGGATAACCCAAAGAAACACTAGGGGGCGTGGGGTCAGCAGAAACTACATGAAAGCCAGAGAAGAACTTATATACATGACAAAAAGTAACTTATATACATGGAATACGGCTTATACTGACGAAAAAAGTAGCCGAAAAGATCTTGGGGCAAATGGGAAACCTCGGACTAACGAATATAAAAGATGCAGTAATGTGTGGATTGATATAACCGAAGCAAGTCAAAGTTCTAAAGAGCGATTCAAATTAAAAAGCGGAAAAACATTTCCAACGGTCAAGGCTCAGAAACTATGCGATCGAATTATTAATGCAAGCAGTAACGAAGACGATCTGGTGTATATACCTTTTGCAGGAAGTGGCTCAGAAGTTATAAGTTGTATAAGGAATAACCGAAAGTGGCTTGCGACAGAAATAAACGTAGAATACATAGATGAAATCATTAAGCCAAGGATAGAAGAAGTATATTTGTGATTATATTATACAAAAGCCTGGTGGAACAAATGGATGACCTTATTCGTGAAGTTAAAACAGAGAATCTAGGTATTACGTTTGCAGTGGGAAAGTCCATATATCTATAGAAGTGGGGTGAATCTTATGGGACTTACTGAATATAATAAGGCCATGATAAAGGCCTTATGTAAATGCGATATCAGGGAAGCAAGAGGTTGGGCTGAGCTTTCGTTAGATGAAGATAAAACACAGAAGAACAGTGAATTTGTCAAAAAATACAAAGAAATTCTGACCGCAAAAAAATCAGGGGCGGTAGAAATTCCCCGGGAGCTCAACAGCATAATCACATGTGAGAATGTACAGGAGACATTTAAGGAAAATAGGTATTACCTTACTGCAGCACAGAAGGCTATAGCTGACAAGATATTCCGAATGTCAAGAGTGTGTGAACAACTTATGGAAATGCAGATTCCATACAAAAATGCAACTTTGCTGTATGGTCCGCCGGGAACCGGCAAGACAACATTTGGAAAGTATATAGCATACAAACTTGGGCTGCCTTTCTGTTATCTTAACTTTTCTAAGGTTGTTGACAGCTATATGGGGGCTACATCCAAAAACATATCACAGGCATTTATGTTTGCGTCTACAACACCGTGCGTTTTCATGCTTGATGAAGTAGATGCTATAAGCATCAACAGGGCAAAGGGTAACAGTGGAAGCGACGGTGAGCTTGGAAGAGTGACGGTAACTCTTATGCAGGAGTTTGATAAGTTGGAAAATGACATAGTGCTTATCGCTGCGACAAACAGAGCGGATATGTTAGATCCTGCGTTTATCAGCAGATGCGCCACAAAGGGAGAGATGCTTGCCTTTTCTAAAGATGACAGCATACGGATGGTGAAAAAATTTTTGAAAGATATCAATATGGATATTCCAGATAATACGATAACGAAAATTGTAGAAAAGAACTCTGATCAGCGGTCAGTAATGTTTGATGTCGTTAGTCATATCGCAGAAATGATTGATAAGGGGCAGATTGAATAATGAAAAAGGGACAGACCAGAAAAGATAAAGATTTCATCATAAGGGAAAAGATAAGACTTCTTCAGGATTTTTGTGTTGTGACAAATCAAAATAGGCAGAATTATATTGAGAAGTTTGAGAAAGCAATAAACAATAAGCTGCCATATGAAAGTATAGAATCCGTTGCGAATAGACTCACAATGACAATTATCTCTGAATCAATGTAATTTTCCTTTGGTAAAAATTTGATGATTTCGCAATAAGATATAATAAGTACATAGAATAAACACACACAGGAGGAACAGATATGTTAATACGTGAGATAGCAAAACAGTACAATATGACCGAGGATGAAATGAAGATCCTTATCAGCGAGAAGATCATGGATGACTTTGTTAAGGAAAACATGACCGGAGATGAAGCATCGCCTAAGATGGTACATGCAATAGAAAAGCTTATGGCAATGGAAGAAGAGAAGAAAAATATAGCTCAGAATGGCACAACAAATGCCTTCATTCCGCCTTTAGGTGACGATCCAGTTGATGAGACCGCAGGGGAAACGTCCGATGCAGTAGAGACGACACCAGAGCCGATGGATAATGATACAAGTAGCGAAGCCCCAGAGCCCGTTACAGACGTTGCAGATGAATCATCTTCAAATGCATCGCACGAAGTTCCAGATGAGAACCAGGGCGAAAATACCAACGATGACGACATTATGGCAGCTCCGGAAGATCTTGAAGATCCAGAGTCAGAAAAGCCTAAAACAAGAAAGAGACGCAAGATTGAAGATCAGATAGAAATATCTTCTGATATAGAAGAAGTTCCGGCTGTTGAGCTCAGAAAGTTTCTTGCAGATAACTTCAGCATAAAGCCGGAGAAGATCTTTTTCTTGGATGATGCCGGAGTGAGAGAAAAGATCGACGAAAAATACATAGTAATCGCAAGGAATGATGTATTTATATTTGTAAAGAGATCTTATGTATTACCAGTGATAAACAGGCAGTAGCTTCACAATGAAGACATAGGAACCCACAAGAAAGTTTCTTGCGGGTTCTGTTTTTGTTGCGAACACTTTTAGGAGGTGACACCATTGAATATAGGGGATATAGCTGACGTATCAGTGAGAGATCTTGCTGAGTTTTGTGACAAAGAGTATTTCTCGTTTCCAATTGTGCAGCGCGTAGAAAGTCCGGATGATTTGCAAAGAGTTTCTGAGCAAATGGGTATACTTACAGGATACAGTTCTTTTCTTGCCTCCATTATGTCTCATCTTAAGTATATGATCAGAATCGCTAAAAATGATGGCAATAAAGAGCTTGCAGATGACCTTATCGACAAGAAAACGATAATCGAGAACGCTTTTAAGTCTGTTAATCAATCATATGCATGCCTGTCTCGGAGAGTTGCTATTCATAAAGACATAATGATGGAACTTTATATGACGGATAGTATAAAAAAATAGTCATATTTATTTTAAGAAAGGATTTTAAGAAAGGAGCTAATTGTGAAAAAAAAATACCTGATTATTAAAATTGTTCTTGTACTATTCATCATTGTGAATGGTATTATCTTGTCCAGCAATCTCATTCAGATAGCTACATGCACCGAACAAGTTTTGGGAACACCATTGTATGCTGATAAGCTTTATATCAATACATACGACGTCAAAGTGACATATATGTACAAATATAATGGATTCAACTATATGGGTGAGGATTACGAAAACCTAGAGAATATTGAGCGTATGAAAGATTCTCAAATCACTGTATGGGTAAATAAAGACAACCCTCAAAAAAGTATAATCAACAAGAAGAAGAATATGAGCATATTCCACAGTGTAAATGTAGTATTGGGAGTTGCCGGCATGTTCATATTGAAGTTTTGTGGAAAAAGGAGACGGAACAGCGATGGATTATAATAATATAATAAAAGGAGATATTGTAAAAATCCCGAATAATATAGACTGTAATATGAGTTCAGGGTATACTGCAGAAGTGGTAGGTATTTACAAGAATTTTATCGAGGTAATTCCTGTCGGTAAAACATATAGAACAAGTATTTCCAAAGGTGATGTAAGCAAAATTACTCTTGTAGAGCGCGATCCAAAGGCGGAAGCCAGAAAAAAGTATGAGAGTGTTCTTGATGTTGTAGAAAGTCTGCAGCGTCATTTATGGGATAATAAAGAGAATTAGTAGAGGTGAGGCAACATGAAGTGTAAGATATGTGGACGAAAAGACAAGAAATACATAAAAGTAAAAAGCGGAACAATATGTCCAGATTGTTACGAATCTTTACCACGTATTATCAGAGATAATGTTGCAGATATTACAGCGAAGCAGATCATTAACGCCTGCCGAATACTAAAAAGAGCTGATTCTTTGGCAGGGTACTGGGGATGTATAGGCGAGTGGCGGGATGAAGATTCTATAATTGTTGGCAATAAAAGTATGATAATCAATGAAACAGAGATAAAGTATAGTGATATATACAAAATATATCTTGATTTTCATCCAACTAAGAAGTACTTGGACGACCAGGTTATAGGATACGAAACGCTTGTAGTTGAAACGGATAAACCCCGACTAAAACTCGAATATCGTCTACATCCGGATATGGAGGATGGAAGTCCTCGCGCAAGAACTATAAGGTACAATATTCATGGCAATGAGATATCTTATTATTACGATAGTATAGATCTGTTACTTGTAAGTGGAATCATGGATGTTGTCACAGGCCGAAAGATAGGGCTTGACTGCATTAGAAATACATATGTAAGGTATACAGAAGAAGAACGTGACCCAAGACGATATGTATATATTACAGAGGAAGAAAAAATCCGAAGGCAGAACCGAGAAGAGGAAATGAAGAAAGAGTCCAAATTCCGGAAAGACAGAAGAGAAAGACAAGAGGAAAATGCCAGAAGAGAAGAAGAATATAAGAGAAGAACATGGGAACGGGAAAAGAGGCGCCAAGAAAATTATAAGAGGCAGCAGGAATATAAAACGAGAGAAGATCAAGGCCAGCCTAAGACAGAATTTGATATAGCAAAAGAACTGTTTGGTCTTGAAATCCCATACACGGAAAAAGAACTCAAAGAAAAAAGAAATCTTCTCATTAAGAAAATACATCCAGATGCAGGAGGTTCTGATGAGGATGCTGCACTTATCAATGGATATTACGAATTGCTAAAGAAGTTCGCTGTTTGAAAGGAAGTGAGATCGTGAAGAAAAGTAATAAAGAATCAACACAAGACGAGAGATTCAGATCAATTTATCACGAAATCGTTTTTTTGATAGGAACAATTATTACCTTTTTTGTATTATTCAAGGTTGTAACATTTAATCATGTTCCAAGCGAATCCATGGAAAACACAATAAGGATAAATAGCATAATATGTATATCACGAAATGTAAAAACCATTAACAGGTATGATATCATAACGTTTAATAAAACCATTGAAAAGGATGGAAAAAAAATAAGTGATAATCTTATAAAACGTGTCATTGGACTTCCTGGTGATACTCTTACATTCTCAGATAACAATATATATGTGAATGGAGACCTTGTTGATGATAGCTTTGTTAAGTATAAAACTTTTACTTATAAGAACGAAACAATTGTAGTACCGGATGAAAAGTATTTTGTAATGGGGGATAATAGAGGGAACTCTTATGATTCAAGAAATTGGGGTTTTGTGGATAGATCTGAGATTAAGGGAAAGGCTATATACACCCTGCTGCCACTGAGTAAAAGCGGAAGTCTAGTATATAGTAAAAACGAAGAGTAGATGTAGTCTATAGTACTGCATCTATTTTTTGTTTATTTTATCCTCTTAGCAGCGACATATTTCAGGTAAATAAAATAACTAAGAGGAGGATAAAGAAATGTGTTTGATGAAGTTAGAGATAGGAAAAAGGATGAAGACGCCAATATTTATTGAGACGGCTCAGACTGCAGATGCAAGGAATGGGGGTAAATATCAAAGGCTTATCGTTAGGGATACGGATGGAGAAAAAATAAAAATGAATAGTTTTCTCAAACCGGAACGGTTTGTTGAAGAAAAAGCTATCATTGATGCCGTAATAGAAGCCGGCGAGTATGAAGGTAATAAAACTTATACCTTGAAGGATTGGGATCCATCAGATAAGCCTAGATCATCGTTTATACCAAAGGCTAAGATCGACATTGAAGCAACCTGGAAACAGATATCATCTCTTATAAAAACAATAAAGGATGAAAGATACTGCCGTCTTGCTTGCAAGGTAATAACTAACGAGCTTGCAGTATTCACGCATGCTCCCCTGACAGCAAGTGATGAGTATTCCAGAAATGGCGGGCTTATGGAAGCTACATACAAACTCATGCAGCTTGCAGACAGCACCGCAACAACAATGGGATATGACAGAGACTTGATGCTTTCTGCTGCTGCCGTATACTATTCTGGATCTACTATGATGGTTGATAATGATTATCAGCCAACGAGAGAGGTTGCATTGAAAGGCTTTGATATCGCGGCTCATGATAAGCTTGTAGTAGCTCATCATATGATACCTGAGGATAAGCAGCTTGATGAAGAAAGCTTTGAGATCTTTGATAATATCCTTTTATCAAGGTATCAGGGCAAACCAGTAGCAACTAAGGAGGCGTTTGCACTCAAGATGCTGGACTCGATTATAACAGTTGGTGAGCGATGTGACAGGCTTACAGAGGGCCTTAAGGAAGGCTCATTTATGAAGGAAACCGATGCCCGTATGTGGTATAGGAGAATGGAGGATCACGATGAGTAATCCGAAAAATCTATGTTCGTTCGGAGGAATTATTGATGATGTTTCAATAACCTATAATAGGGAAGGAAATATACACTATGTAGAGTTTACTCTTAAGATCGCACGAAATTTCCTGAACAAAGGAGAGCAGAGATTTGATTACCCAAGATGCAGATATTCTAAATCAGATGTGAAAAGCCTACTTAGTGACATAACAGAAGGCAGAGAGGTGTCTGTTGTATGTTCATATATGAGTGAGCCATACAATTACAATGGTAAAAGCTACACAAAGACTTTTTTCTCTGTGGAATCCTTTACCTTTTCCTCAGAAGGTGAGAATGAAATAGACAACAATATATCGTTTGAACTTCCATTTTAATGATCGTATTTCGATTTTAAAGGTATCCGATGCTATTATCAGCATCGGATATTTTTTGTGTAAAAAAATTTCGAACGGCCAATCTGATATTATTGATACAAGAGATATTCAGCCATATTTTCTAATATAAGAAGAGAGGAGTAAAAGAAATGCAAAAAGTTAAGATCATGACAGGGTTGATAGGACTAATGATGATAGGTGCGGTTGTGGGATGTTCAAAGAGTGATAATAATGAACCAACAACAGAAAGCGTATTATCGTTGCAGCAGGAGAGGACTGATGACATAGATAGTGGTCAGGTTCTGGATGTTTCAAGTGATACAGGGGATGTGTTTCATATCACGATCAATAATAAGCGTACAAATACCATTTCCTATAATAACACAGATAAAACATTGTCGATTATTGATGATAAGGAGCAGAAACTCGGAACAGGGTGTTTTCTTACAGCGAAATGGTATAAGAAATATTATGATGCTGTGAATCAGGATTGTAAAATTCTTGGATCGGATTCTACATCAAATATCAATTACATTTACTATTCATATGAAAATAGCACCGGTGAAGAGGTGAATGAAATTTTAGGCTGGATCATAGGATCAAATACTGGGTTCGTGTTTGAAAGTACTCAGGACATGACGGATGTAAGAGACTGTTTCTCGGATTTATGGTTTGAAATAAACGAGACTGATCAGCAGGATAATAATTTCATACTAGATCCAAATACAGTTGACAATACAGACGATGAGAGCCTCACATTCTCAATCGGAGACGATAAAGAAATTGTAATAGACACGGAGGAATAAAGTTTGAAGAATGGAAAAAAGCCAACAAGGGAACAGAAAGATATTTTAAAAAAAATGGGACTTCGCTATGACAAATATCTTGTAGAAAGAAATACATCAGAAAAAGTAGTGTTTGTGAATAAGGAAAATGGAAAACAGGCAGTGTATATAAAATAATGCGCGGGTGTCCAGCAAGATTTGTTGGGCGCTCTTTTTCTGTATTTTTACAAAAAAAAGAAGTAGGAAAGTTGTTTCTCTCCTACTCACTTTGTGGATGATAAGACAACACGGACTGCATAGCAGTTATAGTCGCATTGTAATCGTCCATGAGATTTTTTAATCTTTCCCTTCCGGAATCCTCAATGTGATAATAAACTCTTTCCCGACGTTTTCCAACGAGTCGCTTTTCTTCAGTTATATATCCAGCATCAATAAGTTTATACAACAATGGATAGAAAGATCCCAGAGGAATCTGAATGGAGCCATTTGTAAGATCTGCTATAAGCTGTGTCAATTCCCACCCATAATAATTGTCGTTCTGACTGAGGAGATAAAGGACCATAAGCTCAACAAATCCACGTCTAAAATTGATTTTGGAATTTAAACTATTATTGTCTTTATTATTCATACTTTCCTCCTGAAAAATGACATCTTCCTGTTCTCTGCCTTATTTAAACTCAATGAGGGGAGAGAGGTGCAGTATACAGGCATTTGAGAAAAAACTCGGATCGGTATGTGTCAACCCTACCATGGATCGTTGTTTGTTATTATGTTCGTGCTAAGTTATTCATAGTCCGTTAATTTATGGCATCCTTAAGTGCCTTGCCCGGCTTGAACTTAGGCTGCTTTGAAGCTGCGATTGTCATTGTCTCGCCTGTTCTCGGATTCCTACCTTCTCTAGCAGGCCTTTCTGACACCTCAAATGTTCCGAATCCTACAAGCTGGATCTTCTCGCCCTTCTTAAGCTCATCTGATACAACATCCGTAAATGCCTTTAATGCTGCATCAGCATCCTTCCTTGTTATCTGTGCCTTTTCAGCTATTGCTGCGACTAATTCTGTCTTGTTCATATTGATATCTCCTTTAATTATTATATTTTGCCATAAATGGCAGAAACGATGTGCCGGACTCGAACCGACAACTTTCAACATGATTGCTGTGTTTTCCCATTTAAACTAACATCGTAACCCCTGGTCCACTTTTGGTAATAGACCAAGGATGGAGGCGCTACCTGTAGCAGCATATTAGTAACACGACACGAACAGGTGGCTCCGTGCCACGAACCGGTCTGAAGAAAAAATAAACCGCAGAGTATCGTGAGTTTTACATCAATAAATATGTATAATTTCTTTTTCCTATGTGTATAGTATAGCACTTTGACGATTTTATTATTTTTCCCCAAAAACCTAAAAAAACGGAATTCAGTTCCGTTTTCTGATAATAGCATATTTATATTATAGCAGTACAGCGTGTCACGAAAGGATAATGGAATATGAGTATAAATGATTACTATGAAACTATACGGGAAAAATATAAGGATTTATGGAAAATCAAAGCAGATTCGTATGGCGAACTAAAAATTGATGATCCGATTGTGTTTTTTTTAGATGGTAAGGATGTCACGAAAAATCACAGAGAATATTCTATGTTTGGTAAAAGCAATTTCACAGAAATGATGATGTTTTATGGGGCTGAACTTATTGAGGAGATCAATGCAGATGCCGTGATATATGCAAGTATTGATGAAATAACATTTGTTTTTAAGAATCCGATTCAGCTAATAAATTATTTCCAGGTGGAAACAAACCAATCATGTTTGGAAGCGTTGTTTATTCAAAAATTCGTGGAAAAATTTTGGAAATATAAAAAAGCTTACTTTAAGTGCACCGCATTTAACGTTTCTGATAAAGATGTTGACAGATTAGTGTCTTTTCGAAAAGAAGTGGGCGATAATGTTGGATTGATGTACCTAATTAAAGAAAAAATACCAAAGAGCATCTATCATGGAAAATCACGAATAGAACTTGAAAAGTTGTTGATCACATCGGGGTTATCGGAATATTGCAAGGAAAACAATTATATAAGGGAGGGTTACTATAAGGAGTATCATAAGCGTAAACCTAACTTCTTAGAGGATTCCATATCTGATTTTGTTTTTTGAGGGACTGCATTATCACATATTTGTATAAATAAAATCGAAAGGGGAAATTATACCATGGATAAAGAATATAAGAAAATCAATCCGGAAACATACATGATAAATGGCATGTTCGATAGCTCAAGTCTTGTAGGCGTTCCGATTAAGCTTGGCCGAGACAAAGAGATCATGGAGCTTTTTGACGACATAACAAAGCAGTTGATCAATGAATCACTTGTACAGATCAGTGATGTAGATGACAAAACATTTGTATCGTATATGGATGATAGCGAGGGATTTCCGGTGTCCAAGGTTGTCGAAGACAAGGGTGATGGCGTAATGGTTATGTTTAACGAAAATGGCTCATTATCACCATATGATGAGAAGGTCGCTGAACTTTACAAAGACGAGTCTGATTATGATGCAGATCCAGATTATGATGATGATGAATATGACGAAGATCTCAGTTGATGAATTGCTGCCGCACACTCGTGACTTTAGTCGTGTGAGGTTTCACGAATCTGCCGTGCACTCACAACTTTACTTGCAAGGGTTTTTACAAAAACAAATAGGCTAGAGATTGAACACCTCTAGCCTATTTTTATGCTATTTTATAGAGTATACCTTTTTATTCATTATCTCCATTTTCTGTTTCATCGAGATAAATAATTCCATTTTTATTAAATATATAATGAAGTTCACACCCGTTTATCATGATTTCTGTATCCAGATTAAGACCATTTGCTTTCGCATACCGTATCAAATCATTAATTGTTACTTTCACTCAAAAATTCCTTTCTAGTCTAAAAAAACTACTTGTTCCTATTTTCTCTGTTTTTCTTGTCCTGTTTTGAAGCTGCGATGTATGCGTTACTATAATTGCATATTTCGAAAGCTCTCATCTGGGCTTCAATATCATAGACAATATCCATCCAGGTATCTGCAAGGATAGAAGTGGAGCATTTTATTTCAGAATCCTTGTCCTTTACCATTACATTAAGAAGTCCGGTGTCAGTCTTTTTAACCGGTGCATAAAAGTTTGAAACTTCTACTGTAACTGGTGTCTCAGCACCCACATACCAGTTGATCTTCACATCGTAAACAAAAGATTTCCCATCTTCTCTAGTCCTTGATGTGAGAGGCCTAAATCCAGGCGTATATATAGGAACGGTAACGGACTTTCTTACATTGTTGCAAGAAAGTTTACCTTCCTGCAGAAGTCTTGAAGCCTCAACAATCGCATCCATCTGTTCCTGATTCTTAGGATACTTAGAAACATTCTTCTTGAGAAAAGAATACTGACTATTCAGCACGTCTTTATTGTTCGGATCATCAATCAAAACTTCAGCGGGAGTTTTTCCCTTCAACCGTCCGGAAGTAAACTTTACCGTATATGCGGATGATAATGGTTCTGAATTTGAGGACTCAGTATTGTCATATAAAGAGTCCATATGTTTTCTTAACGCATAGTCGCTCTTTTTGATGATTGCAGCGAGCTCTCTTTTGGGAATGTTGAATGTCGCATTGTTTCCATCAGCTATTACAACTCCTGTAAGTCTCGAAAAACGCTTGTCATATATGCCAAGTGGAAATTCTCCGTCTTCAATCTTTGCCGTTGTAAAGTGATTTTCCAAAGCGAACGTCTGGTTTGTTATAGCATAGGTAAATTCCATGGGATTCCTCATGGCTGGGTTTTCAGTAGCACTGTTGTTCGTATTCATATTTTTTTCCTCCTCTTTTTGTATTTAATTTTAATGATTTGGAAATAATATGAGTTTTTGCCCAGATAAAAAAATACCTTTTATTTACGCAAGGATAATGGCTGATATTTTTAGTACGAACAATGTTTTTAAAAGAAGGGAGAAACATATGTGGAAAGAAGAGTATTTTAATTTCCTGATAACAAAGGGAAATCCTTTTATCGAGTTGTCAGATCTCATTGCAAAACTGAAAAGGAATGAGCAGAACTGCTCAAAGGAAATACTTGAAACAAAGTATAAGGAAGCGTATACAAAGTTGAAGATTAAGATCGAACTTTGTATCAAAAGCCTTATTATGTTAAATGCAAATACTGATGCTAAATTTATAGTGACAGATGCAGACAAGGCGAAAGAAATGAGGAAAAACGCTCTTGATTTTATGAACAATCAGGAGCAAATGGCTGATATCTATAGAGCTGCTTTTAACGAGTATGATCATGAACTTGTAGAAATAGGAGCAATAGAAAAGGCTGATGAGATCATCAAACGATATTATATGCCTTACTGGTTTTCACATACATTCTGGGATCAGGAACATGGTGCATTGTACAACGAGATCATCCATAGATGGCGAATCAATGGAAAATGGGTTAGACCATACGACCATACAGTAACCTCATCACAAGGCGAAGAATATGTTGTAGAAAAGGATCAAACATCATATTCCGGACTGCCGGCATCTATTGAAGAGATGAAAACAATTGCATGAAAATAGCCCCGGAGGAGATTAAATCTTCCGGGACTGTTTGTTTATAGGAATGAACGTCTTATGATTTTTCTAAAATCTTCTGTTGTTGGATTAGACATCGTTTCTTTTCCAGGTATTCCAAAATTTGTGATTACAAGATTTTTCAAGAAGTTCTTCTGACCATCTCTTTCTTTGATACTTGTCTGCATTTCACATCTGACACATATCCGGGTTCCTCTTTTTAATTCTTTGTATCTATCTTTTTCGATATAACTTACACAATAAAGATTGAAGTCATCCTCATCTGGTCTGATAAGCACACCAAGAGTATTATTTCTTTCGATGGCGGATACAAACGATCCCTCAATATAAATCTCGTTCTTGTAAGTAAATGGGCCTCTAAGTTCCGTATTAAACACCTCAGACATCTCGTTTGAGGCGGGAGTAATAGCGATTCCGTTAAGATACTGATCAAAATACCGCTTATTACTATTGGCTTTGTTCGTAATCTGACGGCTCTTTACTTCAGCTATAACAGTTACGTAATCGCCCTTTTTACATTCATCAACAAATATTCTTGAATTACCACGGAAAAGAATCTGTGGATAATCAAACTTTACATTGTTTCTTCTGTCCATTCCTTTTACAACTACAGTAACTATTGATACCTGCTTTCCTTTGTATATGTCTGTAATTTTTCCCTGAATAGTTGCACTGTTCATGTTTTTTCCTCCTAAAATTATTATTTATGAGCACCTGGTATACATCAAATATGGCTTTTATTGAATTATTGCTTATGCAAAAAAATTTCATGTTTTTATCAATACAGGAAAGGAGCGGGCTACATAATATGCCCGAAGTATGCATGAAAAAAAACTATGTGTTAGATACAAATGTGTTAATCCACGATCCCAATAGTATTTTCAAATTTGAGGATAATGATGTAATAGTTCCTTTTGCAGTATTGGAAGAAATTGACGGATTGAAAAAAGCTCCAGGTGAAACAGGGTATAATGCCAGAGAAGCAATTAGAATAATGCTAAAACTTCGTGAAAATGGAGATATAAGGTCAGGTGTAAAAATAAATGAAAATGCTATGTTTTCAATATATTCACCTGTGCAGCAGAAAGCAACGAGTACATTGTTTAATGACTCTAATCCGAACTGGTGGTTTGAAGATAAAATGGACAATAAAATACTGCTTTCAGTATTAAGTCTATCACAGGATGATAATTGCTCTGATAAAAACACGATTCTTGTTACAAATGACATTAATATGCTCATAAAGGCAGATTGCTTGGGAATAGCAGCGCAGGAGTATAAGAATGACAGACTGCCAAATGGCGAGAAGTTTTATACTGGAAGACGCGAGATATATGTAAATGATGATGTTTTTAGCATGTTATCGAAAGGCGTAAATCTGGAAATTGTAGCCCCTGTAAATAAAGACCAAATAGCAATCACCGACTTAACAGAAAATGAATTCATAGTAGTGAAAAATTGGCAGGGCGGCAGCAGATTGGCAAAGGTTGAAAAAGGGAATTTAGTTCCTCTTTTTATAGAGAAGAAAAAAATGTTTCCATGCGATATATCCCCAAGGAATACCGGCCAGACTTTTTTGCTTGAAGCGCTAATGTCGGATAAACCACTTACTATATGTAATGGTCCGGCGGGAACAGGTAAGACGCTCCTTGCTGTTGCAAGTGGACTTGAACAGTCAATGAACTCCGCTAAATATAAAAATGTTCTGGTTTGCAGACCAAATGTGATGATGGATGAAGAGATCGGTTTCCTTCCGGGAACTGAACAGGATAAAATATCTCCGCTTATGCGAGGCGTGTATGACAATCTAGGTATCATATTTGGAGATAAAGAAGATTCTATGCAGCTTGCAAAAGATAAGATTGATGAATTATTTGAACGAAAATATATCTATGCTGAGAGTATTGCATACCTTAGAGGGCGTTCAATTCCAAATACATATATAATAATTGATGAATGTCAGAATGCAACTCCTAACCAGATATTATCAATTGTGACAAGGGCGAGTGAAGGCTCTAAGATAGTTTTGCTTGGAGACGTAAACCAGATAGATAACATAAGGCTGGATAGCCGTAATAATGGTCTTGTGTATGCAATAGAAAGAATGAAAGGCTCAGATATTTGCGAGATCACATCTTTTTATGAAAGTGAATGTACCAGGTCACGACTTGCTAAGGAAGCTGCTGAGAGGATGAAGAAATGACAGTTATCATGTTATGTGCCAAGGATGGAAGAAGACTGATTCCCGTCGAAGGTGCAAGAAATATATATTATAGATGTCCATGTTTTTACAGGGAAAACAGATCTGATGGTGAAAAGCCATGTAACATGAGGATGAGTCTCATACGTTCAGATATGGTAAAACAGGATGCAAGAAATAAGTATGCAAATGGTGAACTAAAAACAGGAAAGATGTATATATGCGGACATATCGCGTATAGAGTAGCACGAATATCAGAAGATTATATCACAATATATGTTAGGAGGACTCAGTCATGACAATAACATTTGATGAATATGATAAGGAGTTAGAGAGATTTGAAAAAATAGATCTAATTCCTACGTATCCGACCTTTGAACAGATAGAAATGTTTAAAAAAGACCCTGAAAAATGGTTACTGTATTGTTGTTTTGTCTTGGAGAAGGCAGAAAAGCCTGTCACAAATGAAGAAAAATACAGTAAAAGGAATCTGTCGGATTTTGTTAATAACAATCTTGAATTAGTGGAATCTGGAAACGAATCTGTGAATCCTGAATAGGCGTATAGTTATACATTTTACAAGCAAATGTTACCTCTGTTCATTATGAACAAAGGTAGCATTTATTTTTTTTTATTGTGTTTTGCATGTTTGTAACAAATAAAAAAAAAGGAGATAAAAAAAATTATGGAAAAGAGAACTAGATATATTGACGGACTTATGATGGGAGCAGGTATCGGAGACAGATGTCAGGTGTTAAAAGATGGTAAGTGGTATCTTACCTCTTCGGTGGAGAACTATATAGTTCTCCCGGGACTGGTTCAGATCGAGACCAAAAACACAATCTACAAAACCAAAGAGGCATGTGAGGCATACTCAATTTGGGTTGATTGTGGGAACTATTGGGTTGATTGTGGACTTGGCAATTGGCTCCATTTTGCCACAGAAGAAATATCCTCTTCAAGATTGAATGCTTGGGGGAAACTTGAAGAAATCAGAACGGAATCAAAGATCTTCCGTCTCGTAGAGCGGAGATTAGCATAGGCCTAATTTTGATTCATCTGAGAAAGTTACGGAAAAAGACAATGAGTAATCATTGTCTTTTTTTTCTTTGGCAAAAAGGGATATTTATGTCAAATCATTATAATGAATGGAGAACATAGGAGGAATATATGTATATAAAAAGAGACGGGTTAAATGATGTAAAGAAAATCGTGCTCAGAAACATAAGTAAAAATGGATATACCGAGGGACAGTTTTTTGATGAGCGGCTTGATCCGCATGTGGATCAGCTTGATGAAGCCGTAGCGTTTGTTAGAAACTGGATGATGCTTAATGATGATGAGACTATTACGATTGTTGGTGATTATGATGTAGATGGAATTGTTTCTACAGATATTCTGTACGAAGCATTAAAAAAGACCAATCGAACCCCTGTAACAAGACTTCCACGAAGATTTTCAGAGGGATATGGGCTATCTGAGAAAATCATTGATGAGATATCTGAGGGGCTGTTAATAACAGTGGATAATGGGATTGCAGCATTGCCGGCAATTAAAAAAGCAAAAGCAAAAGGATTATCAGTAATCGTCATTGATCATCATCTCCCCGTTATAGGAGATGATGGCAAGATCATACTGCCTCCGGCAGATGTGATATTAGACCCACATGTCTATCCGGAAAAGTCAGAGTTTGTTGACTACTGCGGAGCAGGTCTTGCTTACAGATTTGCAAAAAAACTTTTGCCGAATTTAAAGCTTATCGAACTGCTTAATCTTGCTTCGCTTGGAACTGTTGCTGATGTAATGCCTCTATATGGAGCAAACAGGCAGATGGTTATTAAGGGGCTTGAAGCACTGAATAAAAATAAAGTAATTCCAGGTCTTAATGCGCTCATAAATAAATTAGGATTTGATGGACATCAGACTGAGATGGATTATGGGTTTAAACTCGGCCCTATCTTTAATGCATCCGGAAGGCTTTATGATAACGGCGCAGAGAGAGTTTTAAGGCTTCTAAAGCTTGACCGTGACGATCCGAAGCTTATGTTTAAGGTCAATAATGTAATCAATACGAACGAACAGCGTAAGGAAATTGCTAAGAACGATACGGCTAGAGTATATGATACTCTTGATGGTACAAGACCAATAGTTGTTTATGATGAAAATATCGGTGAGGGTATCATAGGCCTTGTCGCAGGAAGATTAACAGAAGATTTTTACTGCCCATCAATTGTCTTCACCAAGACAGAGAAAGTAGCAGAAGATGGAGATATCATCATCAAAGGCTCTGGCAGAAGCATACCTGAGATACATCTGAAGAATGTACTTGATAAAATCAAGGATAAGATAGAAGGGTACGGTGGCCATGCAGGTGCAGCAGGCCTTTCAATCAGGTTGTCAAGACTTGATGAATTTAAACAGGCCTTCATTGAGGCGTGTGGAGAGATTCCAGAACTTTCAACTGATGTATATTATGACATTGAAATTGAACCTGAAGAGATTCCGGAGGTTGTAGAACAACTTAACCGGTTTGCTCCATATGGCGAAGGTAATCCTCGTATTTCAGTCCGAATGAGAATAGATGTATCGGACTACGAATACCGTGTAATAGGAGATGGTACTCATTTTATGTTGAAAAATGAAGATGCAAATCTTACTATCATGGGATTTGGAATGGTAACTGCATACGAGAAGGCAGAAAAGCCAACAAAACTTGACTGTATTGGATATATGTCAGAACATTGGTATAACAAAAAGATGTCATATAAATTTGAGCTTGTATCTTTTTCTGAGTAATAGAAAAAACGGACTGTGTAATAAATGCACGGTCTGTTTTTTTTATTTTGTCTGTATTCCGATATTTCTAGTATAAAAAATAAATTGGAGGATAAAGATATGTCAAAAAAGGATGAAATGTTAGAAGAAAAAAAGAAAAGTCTCTTTGCATTAGGCAACGAGTTTGTTGAGTTACTTGAACTTAGCGAGGATGGGGACATTTCAGAGGAAGAATATGAGGAGAAAATTCAGGCTTTAACCGATCAGCTTTCCGGAAAGATGGATGGCTGGCTCAAGGTAGCATATCAGCTCAAGACAAGAGGAGAAGGAAAAATTGCTTACGCTAAAGCAGAGGCTGAAGCTATTGATAAGATCAAGAAAAATGGTGAAGCTGATGTAAAGCATGCCAAACGCATGTACGACATGGTGCTCACAACTATGGAGCTTCAGGGAATGAAGGCATTCAAGGGTGATCTGATGTCTGCGACTATAAGAACTGGAAATTCATCTGTAGAATATGATGACATTGAAGATATTCCATCAGAATACTTGATTCCTCAGGATCCGAAGGTAGATACAACAGCACTAAAGATCTATCTTAAGAGCCTTGAAGAGAATGGCGAATCCTGTGAATTTGCAAGACTCAAGTATAGTAAATCTCTTCTGGTTAAGTAATATGTACACGATAAGTATATGTGAACAACAAAAAAATTACAGTATCCGCAAAATTTTGCGGGTGCTGTTTTTTTTATTGATAGATTAAGTCATATTCAAGATAGCCTGAAAAAAAATTAATAAGGAGGATTATATTATGTTAATAAAAACAGTTCAAAAAAGAGATGGTACTTTTGTTGCTTATGACAAAAACAAGATAAGAACAGCCATACAGAAAGCAAACGAACAGCTTGACAGAATTGATCAGATAACTGATCGTGACGTTGATGTTCTCACGGATCTTGCGGAAACCGGAATAAGAGAAGAATGTCCGGGTGTTGAGGATATTCAGGAAAGTGTCATTGAGGCTATAATAAAAAAGGGCTACACCGCCCTTGCCAAGACGTATATTATATACAGACATGATAAGGAAAAGGTAAGGGGTGTGTCAAAGTGTGTCAGAGAGAGCATAGTTGCCCTTGTAAACGGCAGCAATAAAGATGTCATGGAAGAAAACTCAAATAAAAATGCGACTGTGGCATCAACTCAGAGAGATCTTATAGCAGGTGAAGTGTCAAAGGATATGACTATGAGAGATCTGCTGCCAAGGAAGATTGTAGATGCTCACAGAGATGGCGTACTGCATTTCCATGATGCGGATTATTTCATCCAGCCAATATTCAACTGCTGCCTTGTAAATATTAAGGATATGCTTGATAACGGCACGGTAATGAATGGTAAGATGATAGAAACTCCTAAGAGTTTCCAGGTGGCCTGTACTGTTATGACGCAGATCATAGCTGCAGTAAGCTGTGGTCAGTATGGGGGCCAGTCCGTGAAGTTATCTCACCTGGCCAAGTATTTAAGAAATGACTATGAAAAGAATGTCAGAAAAACAAAGGAAGCTTGTGGTTCTTTAACCGATGAACAGGTTGTGGAGATTGCGAAGGCAAAAACAAAGGAGAACCTTACTGCAGGTGTACAGACAATCCAGTACCAGATCAATACGTTGATGACAACCAACGGACAGACACCATTTGTAACTTTATTTTTATGGGTTGATAAGAGTCTTGGCTATGAGGAAGAACAGGCAGCTATTATCCAAGAGATTCTTGAGCAGAGGATCGTAGGGATTAAGAATGAAGCCGGTGTGTATATTACGCCACCGTTTCCAAAGCTTATATATGTTCTTGATGAAGATAATTGTCTTAATGGCGGTAAGTATGATTATCTTACAAAGCTTGCCATTAAATGTTCTGCAAAGAGAATGTATCCTGATTATATATCAGCAAAGAAAATGAGAGAAAATTACGATGGAGAAGTATTTTCGTGTATGGGTTGCCGATCATTCCTGTCTCCATGGAAAGACGAAAATGGCAATTACAAATGGGAAGGACGATTCAACCAGGGCGTAGTAAGCCTTAATCTTCCTCAGATTGGAATTCTTTCACAGACTCCAAATGGACCAGACTATTATAAATTCTGGCAGCTTATGGAAGAACGAACATCTCTTTGTTTTGAAGCGCTGATGTGTAGACACAAGGCTCTTCTTGGTACATCAAGTGATATTTCCCCTATACACTTCCAGTATGGAGGAATAGCAAGACTAAAAAAAGGTGAACCTATAGACAAGCTGCTTAAAGGTGGATATTCAACTATATCTCTTGGATATATTGGCCTTTATGAACTTACAAAACTCATGACTGGAAAGAGTCACACAGACCCTGAAGCGACCGAGTTTGCAGTAAAGGTAATGAAATACCTTAGAAACAAGTGTGAGCTTTGGAAAGATATGACGGGAATTGGCTTTGGTCTTTATGGTACTCCGGCGGAAAGCCTTTGTTATAGGTTTGCAAAAATCGACAAGGAAAGGTTCGGAGAAATCAAAGATGTAACGGACAAGGGATATTACACCAACTCTTATCATGTAGACGTAAGAGAACAGATAGATGCCTTTGATAAGTTGAAGTTTGAGAGCCAGTTTCAGACAATTTCATCTGGTGGTGCTATATCATATGTTGAAATTCCCAACATGACTAATAATCTTCCTGTGCTTGAGGAACTTGTCAAGTTTATTTATGACAATATCCAGTATGCTGAGTTCAATACAAAATCTGATTATTGCATGGTGTGCGGATATGACGGTGAGATCATCATAAACGATGATAATGAATGGGAGTGTCCTCAGTGTGGCAACAAGGATCACAACAAGATGAACGTCACCAGAAGAACGTGCGGATATCTTGGGGCTAACTTCTGGAATGAAGGTAAGACAAAAGAGATTAAGGCGCGTGTAATGCATTTCGACATGCCGTTTGATAAGTAAGGGCCTGAAAAAAATTGGATATACTTTAAACTCGCATCACGTATAGATGGTGCGAGTTTTTTTTATAAAAATTGTATCAAAATGGGATATAATATATTTCTTTTTGTTGCAAAGAAAACATGATCTGTGATACGATGCTCGTACAAAGAGAATTAGACAAAAGATAAGCACAAGTCTTTTTACTATTGGAATAATCAAAAAAAACATAAGGAGGTTGGTGAATATGACTACTGATTCTATTTGGTTTCGAAAGAGAATTTTGCCAGTTATCCCTGCAGACAAAAGCATAGAATTTTTTAAAAAGGCGAACAATAGCGTTCTTACAACAGAATTTTTAAAGTCTTGTTCGGATGCTTCCGCGATGATAAAGAAAAAGTAGGACGCCATAAGACAATATGATATCTCTATGATATGTAGTATCGTAGACATAAAGCTATACATTCATAATAAGAATGTGTAGCTTTTTTTATTCCTATATATTCATATTTTTGTAAAACAAATAGAATACGTAAAGGCGGTGCGCGAAGAATGATTGATTTAGAAACTGGAATTATGGATATAGAGGGTGTTGTAATGACCCCAGATTCTAAACTTGAAGATTTTAAAAAATACGATACGAATTTGGTAGGTATTGATGTGTGGGGGAAAGACTGGGGAATCATCACAATAAAGAAGTGGATTAGGAGCAATGGCATTGATGCAAGTGTTAAGTTTCGAATAGATGAAGGTGAGAACTCAAGACAGATTATTATTGAGCCGACTCTTATTAACCAGTCAGGAATGAACCTTATAGATGCCAGTAAAAAATGGCTCAAAGGAATGGCACTTGGCAGCTACAAAGAAACTGATAACTCGATTATAGGTGAGTATAATTGGGGAAGTTTGATTGCTCATTACATTCCCGATAGAGATTATGGAATTGTAGGTGGGGAAATAAAGATTGATTATAGTAGATAGAACGATTCTGAAATAATTGCAACATGATATGATTCTAATACAACAATGAATATGGAGCTTTTTTTTTACCTTATGTATTCATATTTTCTACAAATAAAAAATAGGAGGATTTATTATGAATATCGCAGGAATAAAAAAGGCGAACACAGAAAACGGCATAGGAATCCGGGTATCTGTTTTTGTTTCAGGATGCTTAAACCACTGTAAGGGCTGCTTCAATAAAGAAACTTGGGACTTTAACTATGGATATGCCTATACAGATGATGTGGAAGATAGGATAATAACTGAATTGCAGAAACCATATTACGAAGGAATCACTATCCTTGGAGGAGATCCATTTGAACTGGTAAACCAGAAGGGCGTTTTACAGCTCATTGAAAGAGTGAAAAAAGACTGCCCAAATAAGGACATATGGATGTATACGGGCTATTTGTATAATGTTGATCTTATGCCTAACGGCTGCAGATATATACCATATACAACAGACAAGATATTGAATCTTATAGATATACTTGTTGATGGTCGGTTCGAATTGGATAAGAAAGATCTCAAACTTAATTTTCGTGGCAGCAGTAATCAGCGGATAATTGAAATGGAGAGCACCCGACGTACCGGCAATATAGTGTTGTCTAATTTGAACAATTAGGAGGAAAAGTTATGAATAATATACATGACCATGTTTTTATATGTCCAAAATGTGGGAATAAAACTCTGTTTCCTATAAATGGCAATAATGATATTACAGGTATTGATTATCACGAACTCTGCATATGCGATGAATGTGCTGCCGAGTTGTGGGCTGAACCACAGTATGACTGTACAGTCAAATTCGTAGAGATTCCGGAGGAGGTTTTGCCCTATGTATAAGAACTATGGAGATCAGGACTTCTTTGATAGAGGTGTTCTTGTGGAGGATAATCACGATAATGGAGAATTTGACATTCTGTACTGTATGCCTCTCGATGATGAAAAGGGTTACTATATTTTCGGAGATTGTATAGTAGATATAAATGATAGTTGGATCGACAGAAATGCAGTATGCAACTTCATTGGAATGGATGAATCTAATATTGATGAAGTATTATATGCTATCGGTTGTATTGACTATTATGGTATTGACAATTTTTCATCACAGTATGCGTATGATCAGCATCATGTTTCAAGAGAAGAGATATGTAACATTCTGAAGTATAGAGATATATCACCTGATGGAATAAATATTGAGTGGTAATATCTAACCAATTTATAAGAAAGAGTCTTGTGGAACAATTTTCCAAGGACTCTTTTTTTTATAATTCAACCATGAAAAAAGAAGTGCGCTATGTAAAAAGTGCACCCACGCCAAGCCAGAACACTTCATTTTGGTGAAAAATTATCATAAATATAGTGATTTTTAGGAGGATTAAGACAAAAAAATCCGGAAAAAAAATGTAGCCATGTAAAAAAGCCACCCACGCCAGCGAAAATAACATATTTACAAGCAGGAAAAACAAAGGGGGAAAGTCTGTATGGAAAATAAATATGACAAACAATACATGAATAACACTAAGGTATTCAGGGTCATCGGAACGAAGGACATAGATATAAATGAACGATCAGATGAATCAAAATTTGAGGTTGCAATAAAAGATAATGTATTTAATCTTGTCGATCTGTGGTCGGATCCTTGTATCACATTTACACAAAAGGTTGATCAGTTTGATATGGTTGTGATGGACGCAGTTTATACAATCACAATGTCAGGTGCAAAGACCATAACATTAGAGGGTATTGCAAAAGTGCTGTCTGGAAATGATAAAAAAAGGCCAACAAAAAAGCAATTAGATCGGATCAGGGAAAGCGTTGAAAAGCTGCGTTATATACATGTGTACATAGACTTTAGTAGCGAAATTTCGTCAAGAAAAAAATGTAATAATTCTGATGGAATAACTATTCTTGGATATGACAGCTGTTTGCTGCCCCTAGATAAGATTGATGCAAAGTATAGCTCGAATGGAAAAGATCTTACAGCATATCCAATTAGAGATGTATCAGCGTTGTACCGGTACGCTGAAGCAGTGGGACAGATCATAGATGTACCCAAAAAACTTCTTGAGACACAGGATTATTTTAGTGATACAAACGAAGCAATATTGATTAAAAGATATGTGATCAAGAGAGTTGCTCAGATTATGAACAATAAAAACAACCTTGGAAGTAGTAAGATATCTTATCTGTGGTATGAGTCAAATGGTGAAGCAAGAGGACTGTTTGCAGAACTTGGATATAAACCTGATAATACTGAGTCGTGGAAAAATACAAAGAAGAAAATACACAAGATCGTGAAAGATACTTTAGAATACCTGAAAGATATAGGTGTGATTATAGATTTTAAGATTTATAGAAAGGGTGATTCTAATAATCCGGCGGACCCTATTATGGGTTTCAAAATTAAATACAATGACACAGGTCTCATTACCTCTGAAAACAAATAGAAAAAACATTACCAGGTAAAAAGTGCACCCACGCTAAGTAAAAAGTGCACCCACGCTATGCAATTTTTGCACCCACGCTAAGTAAAAAGTGCACCCACGTCGAAGATAAAAAAACGGCTTCAAAGCCTTATGGAATAAGGGCTTGCGCTGATTCAAATTTCCAAGTGTAAGTAATATGTAAGTATTATGTAGGAAAAGAGAAGTGGCAAAATTTATGTTTTGGATAAAATTTATATATGATATGACACGGAATGTAAGAAAAGAACCTTAAAAAGAAATGGTTATTACTAGGTTACGGAGAGGATAATGGTTATGAAAAAGATTGATTGGAATACAAAGAGCATCTCAGCGAATATTAAGGAGAAATTAGAATCAGGAAATTTGAGAGCTGCAGGATACGTATACCCTACAGGATTTGATAAATTAGATAACGAATTGAATGGGGGAATATCATCCGGATTATACTGCATTGGCGCACTGCCTGGACTTGGTAAGTCAACTTTTATTATGCAAGTAGCTGAAAATTTATCTGCAAATGGTATTCCGGTAGTGGTGTTTTCTCTTGAAATGGATATGGATCATTTGTCGATTAAAGCTTTAGACCGGCAATTGTATCTATCGACAAAAAAACATGAACACATAGGTGATGAAACGCTTGTAGAAAGGGTATCTATGCTTTCTCGGAATATCTATGTAATTCCGTATGAAAGCTCTGTAGATGCAATGAACGAATATATAGATGACTATGTTACAAACTTTGAGAAAGCTCCGGTTGTTATTGTGGATTATCTTCAGATGATGAAGGGACGACCGAATATGACAGACAAGCAGGTTGTAGATAGTAATGTTCTTGCTCTTAAAGCAATGAGTGCGCGCTACAATACATCTGTAATTATGATTTCTGCATTAAACAGGGATCATTATACGGATGTAACTCTTAAGTCATTCAAGGATTCAGGCTCAATTGAATATGTTGCCGATGTGATACTTGGCATGAAATACAAAAATGATAAGTACGATGGAGAGTATAAGAATATAATACTCAGTATTTTAAAACAAACGTATGGCCGGTCTAATGGCCAAATTGAATTGATTTTTAGACCTGAGCACAGCTATTTTGAAGAAAAGAATGATGAGAAAAAAAGAGTCGTGTACTAAAGCGGAACTTAATTCCGTCTCAAAAGTATAACAAAGCGTATGTTGCAGCGAAATCCCATATTTTCATTATCAATCATAAAAGTTGAAAGGATGCGTGATTTATGCAGCGGTATTTGATGATATGCGAAAAGCCGTCTCTTATGAGAGAAGTAAAGGCTTGTTATGATAAGCACGAAAGAGAAATTCAGTCGAAGCTCGGAGAAATAGAGTTTGTTGCGCTGGCCGGACATATATGCACAAACTATGAGCCTAATGAGTATGATGAATGGAATGGTCTGTCATGGGATAAAGTCGATTATCCTATGATACCTGCACATTGGAAAATAAAGATGATCCAGAAGGAATATAACGAGAGGGTAATGCGTGAAATAAAATCTAAGTTGGATCTTGTTAATGGACTTATTGTTGGCACCGACTCTGATGTGGAAGGGTATGGTATATATTATCTGCTTGAAACTTTCCTTGGAATTACGGAAAAAAAGACCCTTAGATTCATAGAACATTCACTTACCGATGAGGAAATTCTTCAGCAGCTACTATGCATGACTGATTATCATACTGATCCTGTACATAAGCATTATACTCAATCATTTCTTATGCGTTCAAGGGCTGACTGGCTTTATGGCATGAATGCAACAAGAATGATGACTACAAAGATGAATTTTATGGTGGCTGTAGGAAGGGTAAAAACACCGACTATAAAGCTTGTCTATGATAATTCTGAGGCGATAGAAAATTTTATACCAAGAAACTATTACAATTTAGAGGCAGATTACGGTCAATTTAGAGCCACACTCACTCAGGATAAAAAGAATCCGCAAAAATTTGATACGCCAGAAGATGTTCCGGTCGATATCCCTAAGAACGGAATAGTAGAATCTAAGACTGTTAAGCGGGAAAGTACCCACGCTCCGCAGTTATATGACCTGGCCGCAATTCAAACTGAAGCGGGTAAGTCTCTGGGATATAGCCCTAGTGAGACTCTTGACATAATCCAGTCCCTGTACGAAAAACACAAAGTAATATCGTATCCACGAACTCAGTGTCGTTTTGTATCAAGTGAGAAGGCAAAAGAATTTCCGCAGATGCTTTCTCAAATGAAAGTATTTGAGGACCTTGCAGATGTAGCAGCACAAATAGATTCATCTGTTTTTTCTAGGGTTATAGCTGATAAAAAAGTGGTTAATGATACGGAGGTCAATAAAGAATCACATGATGCCTTACTACCCACATCACAGATCCCTGATTTATCAAAAATGTCGGAGCGTGAAATAAAAATCTGTCACTTGATATATAAAAGACTCCTTGCACAGTTTCTTCCTATGGTTTGTGAGGATAAAACGGTGCTCATAACTAAGCATGGGGATTATCATTTTATCGCAAGGGGAAAGATTGTGATAGAGCAGGGGTGGCGAGTTTTATACAAAGGGGTGAAAGACGCTTATCTTCCCGCACTTTCTGAAAATGATAACGTGAATGTAGAAGAATTTAAGATAGCAAAGAAAGTAACCACACCGCCGAAGAGACTTACACAGGCTACACTGCTTAATGCAATGGAGCATATAGATACGATCATAGAGGATAAGGCCTTAAAGAAGACTATGGCAGACTCAAAAGGTCTTGGAACGCCTGCTACAAGGGCAACTATCATATCAGATATCATAGAACGTGGATATGTGTGTGAAAAAAAGGACGGACTATACATAACTGATGAAGGTCGAAAATATATTAAGGCTGTAGAACCGCTTGATATAACATCTCCTGTATTTGCAGCTAAAATGGACACGGAAATTAAAAAAATACAAAGAGGTGAGTCTGATTACAATGAAGCATACGATAATATGCTCGACAATCTTAATGTCATGTGTAATCAGATAGATGATATACCGGAGCAGGAGCAGCTTGTTGATGCATCCTGTATAAAATGCGGACGACCATTAGCAATAGATAGATATGGATATGTATGTAGAGACTGTAATGTGAGAATTCCTAGAGTCATCTGCAGTAAACCAATAGACGAAAAGTTAGTTAGGCAGATAATGGATGGAGACAAGACAGATTTACTCCCGTTTAAAAGTAAGGCAGGAAAGTCTTTTTCGGCAAAATTATATTGGAATGCAAACGAGGATAAAGTATGTTTTGATTTTTCGTCAGGCCTTAACTGTCCCAAATGCGGAGCTGCAGATATTAAACTCAATAAGGGTGGTGCGTTTTGTGATTGCGGATTTAAGATATTTAGAAATTGTTGTGGACATACCTTGAACGATCAGGAGATTGAACGCTTGATAGGCAATGATAGCCTTATAAATGTATCAATGAAGAAGAAGGATGGAACTCGCTTTACTGGTAACATAAGGCTTGATGAGAATTACGAGACTAAGATTTATTGGGACAAGAGATAAAATAATCACATATTTTTTATGCGGGGGTGGAAGTTTGCCACCCTCGGCTTGTAATATACCAGTTTAAATGAAGGAGTGCATAAATAACATATGGAATTAAAAATAGCCAAGACACAGCTTAATGAAATAGCAGATTCGATTGGGGAATATATATTTCTTGATGTCAAAGCCTCTAAGGATCATCAGAATATAGAATGGCTTAACCGATTTACGATGTTTTATCAGGAGCTGAAAAATACACAGAGTAAATCAAATTATGTAACAGTCAAAGTTACAAATGATATAAAAGCAGATCTTCCGGAGATTATCGGAAAACATTTATTTACAGAGCTTGCAGATTCGTCAAAAGGCAAGGAATGGCTCTGGGAAATGATGTCTGTGTATAATCAATTAACTTCTGACCAAACAGATAGTGGCGAGGCTGCTTCAAGCGAGATAGGTGAAAACTATGATACCGAGAACAAATTTTCCGCATCAAAAAAGAGAAAGAAAGAAGAATCAATAGGTAATGACGAAGATATTACACCATATATTGTATATGATTCTGCAGATGAGGAAGAACCGGAGTTTGAATAGGAGAGTTTCATAAAGAAAGAAGGATAACGGATGAATAATAAAAGAACAAGAGTAGTGTGTATAGCTATTTTAATAATTTTGGCGATTATATCGCTGATCATAGGTGCAACAAAGGATCATGGCAAATCCGAAGGCAGCAACGTTGCAACGAAATTAGATGCAATAAAGACGGAACAGAAAGATGACAACGAACAGGTGAAATCTGAACGGCATACAGTTATAAGTAAAAAAATGTATGATCTTGTTGGTGATGATGTTGTAAAGCTGCTCAATGATAATGCAACCATAGAAAACGCGAATAATGAGATATCTATCAATACTGACTATGCGCAGAATAGAACTGCGATAAAAGAGGGTATAAAAAATAAAATAAAATCTATGGAAGCGGAACTAAATTCCGCCGGAATAAGTATTGCAGCAAATGTGGATGATGGAACAATCACAGTGACCCAGGATAAAACCCAGAATACGGACCAGATAAACAGGATGTCCGTGATTATGGGACTGTATCAGAAGATAGAGAAAACGTCATCAGAATGGCTTGTGCTTATTTCTGAATCTAATTCGAACGGGGTTACAACGAGAATGATGTCAGAGGAGGAGCTGTAATGCAGGTGAAAGATTTATCTGATGAATTATCTATGATAATCAAGAAAAATCCTGATAAAACGGTAATAGAATGTTTTAATTACATGGTAAGTAGATTGAATTCTCATGATGCAAAAACAGCAGTAGATCATTACCAGATTCTTATACAGACGGGGGACGCGATAAAAGATGCTCCGTCTGATATACGAGAAAACATATTAGAGGATGAGGAATATGAGAGATAGAAGACAAAAACTGATGAAGACTAAAGAGTGGATTATACCACTTGTATTATATTTTATTCCTGTGATAGGAATTATGAGCACAGGGTATTATGCGTTTGATAGCAATAATAAAACAAGACGAAATTGGGCAAGATGCTCAATAGTATTTTTGATTGTGGCGCATTTAATTTTACTCATATTTATAATGCGACTGCACAATATGACATATGAGCAGCTATATACTCTTTTCTCAAAATTAACTGGAAAATAAAAAAAGACCCCGCCATTGCCCGGCGGGATCAAAAAAACATAGCTGCATTTATCCTAATACTAATTATATCAACATGTGTTAAAAGCTCACGAACATCTTGCGAATAACTGGATGCGATGTGAGCTTTGTTGTTATTTCAGCCCACACAGCAGATGTTTCACTAGCTGTAAGCCCATATACGGCAGCGGCTTCTTCTATGGTGCCATTTTCACTATCGGCCTTCGTCAGAAGAAAATCCATCTCATCCTCACTAAGTAACTTGTTCAGGATTGTAAAGAGATTGTCATTAATTATTTCCTGAATCTTTACAACTACTGAGGTTGCTACACTATCTGTATCGTATATTATCTTTTTCGGAGTATTACTGTATACCCGAATATAGTCTGTCAGATTGTCCGGATCATTGATATACCCTTTTACAAGTTTCTTACTATTGATCTTACCAAGGACAGCCTTTGCTGTTGAGTATTCCTTTGCGATTTTTGAAGAAAGATAAGTGATATAGTTGATATTATAGTTGTCTATATCAACTACTGTAAGGCTTTCTCCTTTTTTGAATACCCACTTGTTATAAAATGAAATTTCACTTTCAGAAAGAACTTTTGCCATGAGCTTGTACAACTTAGGATCCAAGACTTCTGAATCTTCCTCATTGAACACAAGATCCAATCCTGGAACTATATCACCGTCGCTGATAAGAGCGCTTTCGATATCCATCTGCATTGCTTCTGTTGCTCTTGCGTGGATATTAAGTTCCATTCCATCATCATTAACGCGGGGCAATAACTTGCGAAGGAGGGGATGAATATATAACTTGCCTAAGATAGTCTGCCACTTTTCTTTTGCTTCATGAGGCTGGATATTGTATCTTTCTGCAAGAACCTTGAAAGGCATGTGACGATTATCATTACCATTGTTGTAAACCCTGTCATAATAAAAGTTCATTTCATCCTTTGTGAGGGTGTCTGTAAGCGCCTTTAAGATAGTGTCTTCAGCTTCCCTACGAATGTACACTGACTCCGGCTGCATATCTTTTGTGGTCGGTATTATAACATCTTCAATATTAGCCTGTCTGGATGTATTCATTCTGCGGAGAGTTCTTTCAACTACTCTTCGTGAGATTCCAGATTCCTGACTAAGGGTTTTGTAATCATAGCTTTCGCCCTTCTTTTCGTGCTGCTGTATGAAGAATCTAAGCTTTGCCACATTCTTAGCTTCGTTCGCTGTCATGTGCTGCGAATTCTTATGCTTGTACTCAGATATTTTCTGCAGAAAATATCTTTTGAAGTACGTTGTCGGTGCCGAAATCTCTGGGTTATAATTCATCAGGTTCTCGTAGAAAATAAGCCGGCAGTCCTGTTCAAGATCGAGTCGATAGTCATTATCTTTGATATAGGTGTCCATTCCTGCAGTGATAAGCCCTCTTGCATAGAAAGCGACCTCAGACCAAAGCTTATAGAGCAGTGCATCACGCATCCTTTTGTCCTCCTCGCTAAGAATCCCTTCTTTTCGGGCCATTTCAAAAGCTCTTACAAAAGGCATCATCTTAATAAAATTAGCCTGTGCAGCAGTTACCTGCGCTTTATTCTCTTCGATGATCTTAGAATCATCTATATCGTCAGACGCTTCATCACTCTCATCAAGTGGAACAACAGACAAGTCGCTATATTCACTTTCTTCATCTTCAGTCAAGTCATCATCAGAATTACAATTATCCGGGTCGTAAGTGTTTTTGCTATCGCTTGGGTTTATATCTTTATTATTTTTTTCTGCCATCTTTTTATACTCCTTTCTTATGGCAGCTATGTTTTTTTAGGGTTCCCCATTTAAAATATTAAATTCCTGAGAGTGAATTTCTTGATTCCCCAAAATAGAAGAAAAACACATATTTATCTCAGGTACAAAAAACATGAGATAAAATAAAAAAATGAAAAAATTTTTCACACGGAAGGAGCGAGAATGGTGAGAAGAATATTGAAAAGGTGTACTGCAGTATTGATGAGTTTAGTATTTCTATTTTCAGCTAGTACTAATGCCTATGCAGCAGCTTCAACGTCCACCACAGAGTCAACAACCGAAGAGATCACGACGCCACCGATAGGAGCAGACTTTAGTGATGAGAAAACACAGCAAGATGTATGGGATGTTTTTTCTGTATCTAATTGGAAAGACAACAGAATCACACTAAATTTTATGTTGGGAGATCAGGGTGTTGCCTTTTCGCCAAAGCTTGATGACAACCAGGCGAAAGATTTTCAGGAAACTTTTGAAAAACCCTTATCTATAGCGATGCAGGCTTTGGATGATGCTGAGAAGAAAGGAAAAACAGTATTATCACATCAACATCACTATAGATTTGTTGAATACCAAAAAATAGTTTCATGCGTACTATATTGTATGATGTATCGAGGAGGAATATTAGGTGATACTAATTGGGCTACGATAGGAGACCCAAATAAATCAGAAAAGTACACTTTTTTTGACATAGCAAAAAGTATATATTCTGGCTACGATGATGATCAAATGCAGTTTGTCGATGCAAAACATTCACTGTATCTGTCTCAGCCATTTAAAGATTATTGGATGGCTCACGGGGTGAAAGAGGAAGATTTGATGAGAAAATTCTGGGAGCAGGTGGCGTATGCATTTTTTGGTGAATCAGGATGTACTGATTTGACAGACGTAGCTAAAATAATCGTAAAAAGATTAACAAGATATGATGAAGAAAGCAGAATATTTTATGTCGTTGAAGATGAGAAGAAACCATATTATTTTGATGTTTATAAAAGTAGGGATATGTTAAATTATGTCTGCATAGACGGACTTTTTACGAATAGTACAAGTTTTGGCTACAACAGTCTTTTCGAGCAATTTTTAATGTATACATACATGGCACCATCAAAAAAAGATAAACATAAAAATTTAAAATATCTGGTTGATGAATGGAATGCGCCGGCCACAAATAGCTCTAGCATAGTAAATGGTGGTTTATCCCAATGTAGCGACTGGGGAAACACAACGGATTATTCATATTTCGATTTTCGAGGTTTATATCTTGCTAACCCGGATAATCGGACCAGAATCCCTGTATATACTTATTATCAAAGTCTTGATCCGGAGGCATATGGCAATACAGGATATGCGTTTATGTTTAACCAATTTAGGCAAGCTGTTGTTAGATATGATTCAAATTTTGCAGAGTTTAAAAAGAGTGGGGATTATGATGATATCCTCGGTTGCATTGTCAATACGGTTCCTGGTGGCAGCGTGTATGAAAGTAACGGTGATGGGTTAGGACAATTTTATTATTCAGAATATGTAGCATCAAAGATAGTATCACATACTATAAACGGAGTGACTGGACAGGTTATAGATGATTAAACAGCAAGAAAGAGTTGCTAAAAACAGCAGCTCTTTTTTTATGCCATATTTTGATAAATGTTTTTGAAAAGGGGGAAAAATATGAGTGAAATAGATACTGCCATGAACTTAATGTTCAAATCATTACAGATGGTCAATGAGGGGATTGGCACAGCTCTTAATATTGCAAATTTGTTCATAAAACCGATTGATCCGTCACCAGAAAATAAGATGTGGAATGAAGCGATAGAAAAAGGTGAAGTGAACGTAATACAGTGTCATGGGGATGAAAAGAAGGAACTTATTGCAAGGCTTGAAGAAGCAAATGTTCCATACAGAGAGTATCAAAATATGCTTTTCGTTTTAAAAGAGGATTATCTGAAAATTCAAGGTGTAATCGACTCTCAGATGGCTAGGCCGATTGAAACAGAAATGAAGGAAATTGGTAATGGTGAGTTTAGCGAGCTTGTTGTTGGTACCCCGGAAGAAGCGTTGCTTGTCAAATCAAGGCTTGATGGTAACAATACAGTGTATGCAATTACTCAGGAAGGGTTTGGATCACAGTATAAGTTCGTAGTTTCTTCACAGGATAGAGACAATCTGGATCGAGCTGCATTTAATGCTGCAATAGACAATCAAGGTGAGTATGGAAAAATTATCCGGAGGGAGCTTAGTAATGACGAACGATACAGAAGGGAAGTATTGGAGACTATAGGAGATACAACGCCTAGTTCAGATAGAAACTATATAGTCGATGTAAATGGAAACTCAATTATAAGCGACAGTCGTTCTGTAACATACGAAGGCTTTGATAATGAGGTTTTAACCGAGCGAAAAGGTAAAAAAAATAAGATAGATGACTTAACTAATATTGCAGAGAAGTATATTGATATGGATATGCCAACGAAGCTGTCTGAGGCAGACTACAAAATTTTTAAGGAGTTGGAATCAGATCAGGATCGAAGAGATTTTATTGTTGAAAAAAGGCGTGAGCAGGGTATAGGTAATCTTACTCACGATGAGCTTGAAGAAGTGATGAAACAGGAAAAGTCTCGTATGCTCATCGAACAGAAGCTTCGTGTTGAACATCCTAGCGAAATAGTTTCGGATGCTAATGACTACAATAACGAGCAGTCTCTTGTTCTTTTTACAGAATCAGAGAAGCAGAATTATGAGATGAATCATGACTTGGCCTCAATCGGTAATATTGACGCAACGATACTTAATGATGCGCTTATGGAATATAGGGGCTATGACATTGAGGAGTCAGACATAGATTATGAGGAGCTTGCTAACACAGAAGAGGAAATATTCTACGCAGATGATAGACCTGATTGGCTTGAGGATATGGAAATAAATGCAGATGAACATGAACAGAGTGAGCAGGACGGACAGGAAACGGACATGGAAGTGTAGGAGGTGATATAGGTTATGGCGAAAGTTTCCTTGCACGATAAATATGTAAGTGAAGATGATAGGAAGAGAAATAGAAAAAATTCCACAATAATGATAAGTGTAATTATAGGCGTTGTATTAGCATATATTTTGGGATATTGCTTTTACATACAAGGTGAACATGGTGGATATTCACTTTTTGAGGCCTTGGATAAAGTCGAAAAGAATATAGGGAGTTTTGCGATATTTTATCCTATAAGTGCGCAATCTATAAGGGGATGGTTGATCGGAATTGCAGCAGGTGGTTTCTTTTGTTTTGTCATGATGATAGATAACGAAAGACACGGAACAACAAATATGGAAAAATCAGCAGGATCAGGTGGATTTATGACTGTTGATCAGATGAAAGAGTATGATAAGTTATATAAAGAACCAGATCCACCGGCTATTGTAGATTACGAAAAGAAAAATCCAAAAGGCAAACCTTGGAAAGAGATTGAGTCCTGGTATTCAGCAAACATGATTAACTCAATGAATTTTACCAGACCAATGAATTCGAGAGCTCTTATTGGAAACAATAATGTATTGCTTGTAGGTGGTGCAGGAACCGGTAAATCAAGGTTTGAGATCAAGCCAAATATTTTGCAGATGAATGCCAGTTATATTATCACTGATCCTTCAGGAGAGATAATTGCTTCACTCGGTAAAGTTCTCAGTAATAACGGATACAAGATAAAAATATTTAATATTTCAGACAAGGAACATTCGAACACATATAACCCAATCAAGTATGTTAAAAAAGAAGAAGATGTGAATATCTTAATCCAATGCTTGATAGATAATACGACAAAGGGAGAGGGTGGCGGTGATAACCAGTTTTTCGTTGATGCGGAAAAACTGCTTTATTCTGCCTGTATATTCTACCTTGTTGATTTTTGCCGTGATGAATCAAAGAAAAATTTTGCCGGAGTAATGGATCTTATCATATCATCGAATGTTGACGAAAAGAATGCGGATGCAAAATCTCCGCTTGATAAGCTGTTTGATAAGCTACCTAAGTCATCACTTGCAAGCAAATACTATAGATCATTCAAACAGGCAGCCGGTAAAACCCTTAAGTCTATAATTATTTCATGTGTTACGAGACTTCAGCCGTTTCTTATTCCTCAGGTTATTAACCTTACAAAAACAGATGAACTTGAGCTTGAAAAAATGGGTGATGAAAGAACAGCATTGTTCATCATAACTCCACAGGCAGATCGAACATATTCATTCCTCGCATCAATACTGTATAGTCAGCTGTTTATGACTTTATACGCTGCTGCCGAGAGGAAAAAGGCTTTAACTGGTGACGAGAGGCTTTCAGTTCCAGTAAGATGCATGATGGACGAGTTTGCAAACATCGGTACTGTTCCAGCCTTTGATGAAAAACTCGCTACAATGCGAAAATACAACATATCTGCAACTGTAGTTCTTCAGAACCTTGCTCAGATAGAAGCTATGTATGAGGATAAGTGGAAGACAATCGTGGGTAACTGTTCAACTGTTATATTTTTAGGATCTCCTGAAAAGGAGAATCTTGAATATTTTTCTGAAATGCTCGGGAAAGAGACTATCAGGGTCAAAAGTACTTCGTCAGGATCTGGTAAGGGTGGAGGAAGTATAAGTTACTCAATGACTTCGAGGGAAGTAATGACGCCGAATGAACTTGGTGGACTTCCTCCGGATGAATGTATTGTATTTACGCAGAATCTTCGTGCAGTAAGAGACAAAAAATACAAGTACGAGAAACATCCGTATTACCCACAGACAGGGGATGCAGATGTATCGAATAATTTCTCTTACATTAACATATCTGCATTTAACAACACTAACTCCTGCAAGTATGAAAGTATGCTTGTTGCTCAAAGTGAGATTAAGAAGTTTAAGAAGAGAAATATCAAACAGGAATCGGCAGAGAATGTAAAAGTTGACATCACTGAAACTCCTGATGAAGTGTTGAACAATGTAAAATATACTCCTAATGAGGAAGCACAGCTTGTTAAGAATTATGAAAACTTGTATATTGTGCAGCTCATGGACGATGAGAATGTGATACATACAGCAAAGGTCGAGAATATGCCGACAAAGTATATAGATAAGATACTGAAAAGTATTTGTGAAAAATCAGGCGATAACGATAATGTCATATTCGTAAATGTACAGAGCTCAGATAAGCTCTTACTTGGATGTGTAAAAAATGAAAACAAGAGTATATTAGACAATAATATGTATGTAGGCGACAAAAAACAGCTTGAAGATGGAAATTGGTTGTTCTTTGTAAAGAAAGACGAATATAGTAGATTCGTTGATTTTATAAATAGAGATGAAGCTGCTTAAGGTGGACATAAATAATTTTCGCTTTCCCCTTTTACTGATGATCAGTAAGAGGGGTTTTTATGTGTTTGCTAAAAATATTCATATTTTTACAAGAGAAGCGAGGTGAAAATATGAAAGACGATAAAAAATCAAATTCATCAAGTGATGCGGTTGAAGAAGCAAAGGAAAATTTATCAAGTAATGCGGTTGAAGAAGCAAAGGAAAAGAGAAATCAAGCTGTTTCTGCAGTAGCAGGAAATAAAAACTTGCAGGAAGCAAACGACAACTACATGAACATGATGAAGCAAAAGCCTAGTAACAGCCCAAATACATCAGGAAATACTTTGTCGGGTAATACGCCTTCTTCTGGTAATGTCAGACCGGCAGGGAGTACCGGTAAACCTACACCTAATGGAGCTGGCACAACAGCTCCGAGTAGAAGAAATAGTTCACTTTCGGGTAATTCTCCTTCATCTTGGCATCAGGCTGTACAAAATGCAAGAGCACAGAGAAATAGGTTGGTGGCTAGTAACTACGGAAATACTAATCTTCAGCATGCACAATCTCAACATATGATCAATATGAGGACGCCAGGTAATGTACCCAATAACGGTGTTGATGTAGGTAGAGTTCAGCTGAAAAGTGGTGTTGCTGAAAAGATCGGAAAGCTGAATACGTCGATTGGTACTCAGTCAATCTCAATAGCAAGAAATAATATGATTCCTAAGGGCGAAGCCGGAAAAGGTATGCAATATACACTTATAGGCGTCACAGCACTTCATACCCTAAATCCAATACGAGCAATTGGTGTTGCTGCTCAAAAGAGCCAATATAAAATGATGATGAATGCTTATGTGCAAGATACAATTCGCAATAACCCTAAATTGGTTCGTAAGATGGAACGATATAATGCACATATTGAGGAAATGGCCAACGGAACAAGGACTAAGGTAGGCGTAAAATTTACTGATCTTGAAAAGGCTTTAATAAAAGGAGACTATAAAAAAGTAACACAGTTTCAGGTTCGGGAGATTAACAATGTACTTAAGGCAAATGGATATAGGACGATTCCGCCTAACCTTAAGGGCAAGGATTTGGAGAGATTTTGTCATAAAAATCTGAGCAGAATAAAGAGAAGTAATGCAAGTGTTCCTCAGGATGTGCTTAATGCTTTGTCCAAAGGGGAAAAATTAGGCAAAGCGAGTATTTATGCTAAGTCTGCAAACAAGTCACCACTTAAGGGCCAGATTAGACAGTTATCACATATGATGCTGAGAAATTCGGGAGAGGGTGGACGTGGCTTATCGTATTGTATTGACATTACTCAGAAAACATTCAAGCTTGCAAAAATGATGTGTAAAAACATTCATCGAGCCACAGGTGCTGTCAGACTTGAGACACAGAAAGCAATGATCGCTTTGTTGAAGAAGAAAAAAGAGCTGCAACAGAGGCAATATGCAAGAAACGTCAATAAAGCGATAAAAAGCCATCAAAAGCTTTTAAAGAGCAAAGGTAAAAATGCCACAAGGCAGAGAGAGAAATTTGTAAAAAGCCAAAAGAAAGCATCTAAGCTTGGTCAGAAGTTGAGAAATAAAAAGCCAAAGCCAAGGAGATTCAGTAAACTAAGAAATAGAGTCGGCAACTGGTTTAGAAAGACAAAGCTTGGTAATGCATTACATACTGGAAGACAGAAATATAGCGTTATAAAAGGCAGGTTTTCTCAGTTCAGTACGAGGAGAAAGGCCTTTTTCAAGAAGATAAATGATAAGTTAAACAATTCTCTTGTTGGTAAGGCTGTAAATAAGGTAGCGGGTGGTTTTGCAAAGATAAGTCAGGCATTTGCAGAGATTAAAAGGCAAATCATAAAACTTATAGGTACAGTTGTTGTTGTGTATGTTTTACTGTATCTTATATTGCTTATTATTCAAATAATAGCAGGAGCATTTGACTTCGCAAATGCTACGAAAAAAGAAGTTGTGTGTGGGTATCTGCAAAATCTCTATCAGAACGACTTGAAGTATATGGTCTATTGTTACCCAGGTTATACTATAGAGTTTGATGATCGACGTAATCAGGATTCTTATGATGAATATACAGGTAGAAGTGGCGAATCATCAAATAACAGTACACAAGGCAATACTACTACAACCACTACGACGAAAGCTACAACACAAGCTTCGGATGACAATGATAAGATTTGGCTTCAATCCACAAACTGTGCAGAAATACTTTCAATGATGTGGGTTAATTTTGGATACACTATAAAAAATTATTCAAATGATGTACTCAAGGAATATATTGAAGGCCTGTATTACGGATCTCATGAAATTTCGGTTGATGAAGGTAAAAAAACAATCAAGTTTACGACATATTATTTTGATTATTTATTTGCAAGACAACCAAGAGATGGTGAAAAATTTAATGACGCTGAGAAAAATATGTGCCCTGATAATTTTTGGCAGGATGAGATGTCTCATTCGCCTATGTCTACAAAGGGTCCTTCATTAGGAACTTTAGGCTCTGTCGAAAAGCAAGTATATGACGCACTTACAAAAGAGGGATTTACATCAGAAGCTGCAGTAGCCATAATGGGCAATATATATGCAGAGTCCGGGTTTGACACAGCTATTCATGGAAGTAACGATGCATATGGATTATATCAGTTCGATCCAGGTGCAAGTGGGTCATCATCCTCCCCATCACCAGGAAGTGCAATGGATGGATATATGAAGTATATTGAAGCCAATAGTAAAAATTTTAGTAAGAAAGATTCTGCAGCAAAGCAAACCGAATATGTGCTTACAATGCTGCCTGGTTCATTTCAAAGTTACACAGGGTGCAGTACAGTATATTCCTATGGAACAGGCAATACAACGGATACATCTATGTATCATGTATGGGCAATGACTAAGTATTTATTAGATGATTTTAAATCATGGAATGTGGATACAGAATTGAAAGATGAACTTGTCAAGGATTTTACAACCCACGGAGATTCTGGTATGGATGGAGGTGGAGCTGCTGTTACAGCTTACCTCAATAGTCTTTCAGACAAAGAAAAATCTGTAGCGTATGCAACGCTACTATTTACAAGAGTATACGAGAAAGCGTCTACACACGATTGGATAAGTCAAAGAGTCAAGAAAGCTATTGAGTATTATCATCTCATAAATGGCGCATATAATGGTGAAGCAAGAGATACTGAGGAAAAAGGTATTACCTGGGAACAAATAAGTAGTGATCCTAATGTCAATAAATATTACTCGGGCCACGGAGGAATAAATCCGTTTACGGATGATAATGGCCTTGACAAAAATAATGGTGATCGAGGCGGAAACTGTACAGCATATGCATGGGGGCGAAGAGCAGAAATGGAAAATCTTGTGTCGGAAGATGGTACACTTATAGGCACGCTCCTCGGTACAAACGGAGATGCTTATTATTGGTATCAGAGAGAAGTTGATGCAGGTATATATAGATGTGGTGACTATGGACCTCAGGTAGGTGCTGTAGTATGCTGGGCGTATGGAGATTCTACATCCAATGGTCACGTTGCCATAATCGAAAAAATAAATGAAGATGGAAGTATTATTACATCTAACGGAAAATACGGATCCATGGATGGAATTCCAGAGCCATTTTACATCAGCTATTATGCATCGGAGGCAGACCTCAAAGCTGCACATAATTTCAAAGGTTATATTTATTTAGACAGAATAAAGTAATTAAGTCAAACTGGCAATCTATTTTTAGGGTTGCCAGTTTTTTTTATCATATTTTATACATCTGCTTAACATGAAGAAAGGGGTAAGAATAACACATGGAAACAAAAAAATATAGAACAAGACAGGAAGAGAGAAGATTAACATATCCAAAAGGGAAAAAATACATAGTAGCTCTTGATATCGGTTATTCCGGAACAAAGATCTTTACTGAAAATGGTTATATCTGTTTTCCATCGTATGCAAAAAAGTTAGAACATGGAATGATGAGTATAGCGGATGATAAGGACATCCTGTACAGAGATGAGAGTGGCGTATATATGGTCGGTTATAATGCGCAGAATATGACTGATGATATGTCAACTAACGACACGGACGGTGAACTTTTTTCAAGAAAAAGATATGCTGACAAGCGGTTCAAGATCATTTCAAACGTTGCATTAGCGCTCGCTACTAGGAACAAGAATGATAACAGAGAAATAATAGTTGAGACAGGGCTTCCTTCATCGTACATGAACGATAGCGATGCGCTGAAAAAGGCTATATGCAAACCGGCAGAGTTCGAAATAAAGAAAGGTTCAGGTGAATGGGAACATTATAAGTTTGATATAAAAGAAAATCAGATAGATGTGATCCCACAGCCATCGGGAGCTCTATATTCTGTGATGACGAAAAACGATGGTCAGTTTGTGGATAATGTAAAAGAGATCATTGCCGGAAATACCCTTGTAATGGACATCGGGTTTGGAACTTTCGATTTCTATGGTCTTAAGAATAGAATGATAGAGTGCAGAGATTCCTCCGATGAAATAGGAATGAGAAAGGTTCTTGAAAATACATCAAAAAAAATTCTTGACGATACAGGTGAAGAGATCAGGGTAGCTACGATGCAGAAAAAACTTGAAGATGGATGCTTTGAGGCAGTAAATGAAGAAGATCTTACATCAGATACTAAGTCTATAGCACCTTATCTTGAAAAATCAACTGATGAAGTTTTTGAGGAGGCTATGAATAAAGCTAAAAGTGTTACAAATTCATTCAGGGGCTACAATAACCTCATCATAAGTGGTGGCACCGGCGAAGCTTGGTACGACAAGATTAAGGGGAGACTGAAGGGAATGAAAACATTAAAGATAATTCCTGCAAATATAAATGATCAGTACCCACTCATATATTCTGTTGTTCGTGGCTATTATCTATATTGCTATAGAGTAATGGGGATGAAGAAATGAGGTGAATAATAATGAAGAAGGTCAGGGTTACTATCAGATTATACAGAATGCATGATCTTGATCTGATAACATTTGTAGAGTTACATGAGCTGAATTTGCAGAAGGCAGTATATTGTGCCTTGACTTCTTTTACTAAAGGCGAATTATTTTTGATAAAAATTCCGCCAAGAAGGGAATCTGGGAAAGAGTTAAAACTCAATAGAGTCTATGCGTTCACAATGTTGCTTGATACTGAAAAGGATAAGGATGCAATATTGCTTTTGAGTAAAATAACAGACGGAAAAAGGAACAATTTTTTAAAAAATCTTCTACGGCTATACTTGTGTAACCCAATGTCCGAGATGTTTCTGGAAAGTGAAACAGATGTGGGATATTTCTATGATAAATTTGCAATATTTAGGACTGGCAGGAGAGTCGCTGATTTAAGTGAAGATAAAAAACGGAATTCAGTTCCGGAAAAAAAGATGTCTGACAGAGAAGTTTCAGGAAATGACCATGAGGTAACAATAGAACATCCAGATGCTATAAATGAAACGAGAAAGGAAATGGATGTAGATAAAGATTCAGCTCAACAGGAAGAGATAGAAGATAATGAGACAGAATCACAAATAGCGGAAGATGATGCCGATATAATGGGTATGTTTTCTGCTTTGTTATAGGAGGAATTAGAAATGGAAAGAAAGATAAGTGAATACAAAATTGATGAGGAAAATAAAAGAATGTTGCAGGATGCAATAAACAGGGTGATGTATATATGCCAGATTAATAAGATACCTGCATTTGTAAGCGTAGCAATCGAAAATTCAAATGAAGGGACAGAATATCATAATGAAGTTTATAGCAGTGCATCAAATTATGTGAACTTGAAGGATGATAGAATCAGAAAATATATGCTTATTGCTAACGGATATGAAGTTGTACCACCTAGAGAAGTTGTAGACTTTGATATTGATGAGCTTTTTCCAAAGCAGTCATAGGGAGGCATGCGTATGGAGAAGACTGTACGAAGATTTTTCTTACTTGATTATGAGACTATAAATGAATCGCTGTCGAGGATAAGTACAAGGCAAATCGAGAAAACAGACTATATATACATAATAAAAAGAGAAAATATAGGACAGATAAGGGAATCTGTAAAGCGGACAATATCATCATTGACAAAAGACTCTATATTAGAGGTAAAAGATTGCAATGAGCTTGACGATAACAATTTAAAGAGATATGCAATCGCGGAGATATCGAAACATATAAATAAAAAGACCTGTTTTTATTTTGTTAGTTGCGCAGAATTTCGAGATCTCTTTGGAGTGGATATTGAAAGGCTGTGTAAAAGTGTTAGGAGCATTAGTGAAGTTAGAGAAGCGCCTCCATCAGGAATTGATGATCCAGATATCGAAGAAGGAAACACAGAGGATGCTAGGAAAAATGGAACAAGTAAAATACAGCAGGCCCGTTTACAGAGAGAAAAAGACAGAACAGCATCTCAGAAAAACACAGAAGAATCAGAAGATGTGAGACCACGTAGGGACCATCCTAAGGATAGTGGAATGGGTGATTTCTTAGATCATATTTACAGTGAACGGAAGGATTCTACTCATAAGACCAATGCATCGCATGACAACATGCATAATAATGCAACTCGGAATTCAGGGGGAGACAGGGATAAGAGGCATTCAAATGAAAAAGGTGCAGATGATGTAAAAACTAGACAGTCACCTCAAAAAGATACAGTAACACTAAGACAACTTGAAAAAGATATATTCAGTGATGCAAAGATAGAAGATGTGGTTGATCCTGAATATACCCAAATCGACAATGACAAAATAAAACTACTTCTGTCAATGTTTGAAAGATTCAAGGAACACTTAAATGTGGTCGTGAAAAATCCGGATAACCTTGAAGATGATGATTATAACAATATAATTATTCAGTTTGTTAAGTCTCCGAATCTTGACGATTTCAAGACGTGTAATGAATTTACAAATCAGACAGCACAGGTTGAGATTCCCACAGAAAAGATTTTTTTTGTGCTGAAAGGGGAAGCTGAATATTATATCAAAATGTGTGATCTATTTTACAAAGAGGATAAATGGATCGAATAGAATAAAGAAAACTTCTTGTTTACAAACAACAGGGAGTTTTTTTATTGCTTACCTTTTCTCTCATATTTTTCGTGGGACTTCTGTGCCCTAATTTTTGAGAAAGGAAGGTGAGTTTGCGTGAAGAAAAAAATATGCGCAGTAAAAAGTAAACTTTGTAAAGTAGCAAATGAGGGTTGTGCAATTGCATATGAATCATTAGCACAGTACGACAATGAAAAAAGGGGTAGAGTGACTAGAAAAACACTTTTTGGTGTTAATGCTATATTATCAATCCTCATGATCAGCTGTATGGTTGGAACAGTGTTTGCCGGAGCTGCTGAAAAGGTATTAGAGCAGATGATTGATATTATATGCAAGGTATTTAAGTACGTCGGAATAGTTCTTGCAGTCTATTCTATCGGTCAGCTTGTAATGGCGTTTAAGAATGAGGATGCCGATTCAAAGTCGAGAGCAACAACCATGCTTGTTGTTGCATGTGTTCTGATTGGAATAAAAACACTTGTAGACCAAACAAATTTGACAAATTATCTTACAAAATAATATCTAAATTATCCTAAGTACAAAATAATGTCCGCCTGCTCTCTATGGAGGGATAGACGGACTTTGTAATTTATACGGGAGGTGATAAGAGAATATGGTTGGACTTATTTACCAGATACTTGAACTTGTACTTGGCGGAGGCCTTGCTAATTCTGTTCGTGGCTGGATGGATAAAGTTTGGGAAGTGTTACAGAATCTGTTTAACGGAACTAATGGTGGAAGTGGAATAGTAGGTGATGGATATAGTGCTTTTTCTGCAGTCGGAGCAAGTCTCCTAATATTGTATTTTTTTATGGAGATTACATCAAAGGCATCAATGGATCTTTTAACATTTGAAAAGCTTGTTGTTTTATGTATCAAATTCCTAGTCGCTTTTATGATTATACTTAACCTTAAAACAATTATGAACGGAATGCTTGAACTTGGAAAGGGAATTTATGATCTTGCTGCAAAGGGAATGAGTAATACAACAAACGAAAACACATTTGAATGGTATACAAATAAACACCCAGAAACAGATGAAAAAGGTCGGTGCGTAGATTTGATGAATGTCCTTGAAGAACAGTATTCGGGAGGAATCAGTGAGTTTATAAATGCCTTAAGCATAATAATACCAGGTCTTCTTGGATACTTAATAATGTTTGCGTGCAAGTTTGTATGTTATTTTACCACGACAAAAAATGCACTGGATATATGTGTACGAGGATGGATGGCTCCTATTGCAATCCCTCAGCTGTTTGAGGATGGACAGCGTTCGGCAGGAGTGCGATATATCAAGGGATTTCTCGCTGCAACGCTTGAAATGACTATCATTTTTTTAACCTTGAAGCTTTCAGCACAATTTGCGACTGGACTCCAAGAAGCGTTAGACGGATTGACAGGAGCGGGCGAAGCTTTGTTTGGTTCAGGGTATCAGGGTGATATTAATATTGGAGCAATAGACTACGCTTTATCAGCGGGAGGATTATTACCATCATTACTTATTAATGTTGTTGCAACTGGTATGGTAGCCGGAGCGGGAAAAGTTGCTCATGATGTGGTAGGAGGATGATGAAATGGTTGAGACAAAAGTACCTAAGGATATAAGAAAATTTAAAGGTAAGGCTATAGGTCCATTTTCGCTTAGACAGGCAGGATGCGGTATACTTGCGGTTATAGTAGATTTTGTGGTATACAAACATGTTCTTAAAAACATAGGAGTCTCATCAGATACATCTATGTTTATTATGATTCTGCTCGCAATAGTTATACTTGCCTTTTCATTAGAACCGCATGGCATGAGGATGGAAGTGTATTTGAGAAATGTAGTTTATAAGAACTTTGTTTTCCCGACAAAGAGAAAAGTATCGACAAATCTTCAAGGTGCAATTCCCAAAAAGACTAGCGAAGAAATAGCCAAAATAAATAAGGAATATAAAGAAAGAATAGCCCGTGAACCTGAATGGAAAATGTACGAATAGTGCGAGGTGATTATAATTGTCAAAGAATGCAAAGAAAACAGAAATATTAGAGGAAATTCCGAAAACTGTATCGGATTCAATTCCTTATGTAGGTGTGTATAAGAACGGAATAATAGAAGTTACGACTAATAGATTTTCAAAGTCGTATGTTATTCCTGATGTAAATTTTAAGACGGCAACAGATGAAACTCAATATACTCTTGCTGAGCAGTGGTCAGACTTTCTCAATACGTTTGATAATGGTATTGATATCCAGCTTACTCTGTATAATAAGACGATAGATATGGATGCCTTTAAAAAGAAAGTATTTCTTGAAATGAAGGATGATGACTTGAATGAATACCGTGAAGAAACTAATGAGATGCTTGAGAAGAAAATGGCCGGAGCTAAAAACAATCTGAAAACGGAGAAGTATCTTACAATCACGATATCGGCAGAAAACATATTTATTGCAAACGATAAATTTTCACAGATTGACTCGATGATATCGGACAATATGGCAACGATGGCCAAGGCTGAGGTTAAACCAATGACTCTCATCGAAAGATTGTCTGTACTCAATACTATATATAATGCTGATGCAGATGAGAGTTTGTATAAAAAACGTATTATAAATGGCAAAGAGGTGGAATCATTCACGCTTGAGAATTGTGTGAGACAGGGAATTACGACAAAAGAGGTTATAAGTCCACATTCACTTGAATTTAAGAGTAATAAAATGGTAATCGGGGATAAAATCGCAAGGGCATATTATGTACAGGCGTATCCTACATGGATCAAAGGTACGATATTGACAGATTTTTCGAAAATTCCATGCAATATGCTTACTTCTGTATTCATGAGTACCATGGATCAGCAGGAAGCAATCAAGATGGTTAAACGACAGGGAACTAATATATCTTCTGATATTCTCGATATGCAGAAACGTGCCTCAAGAAGCGGGTATAGTGCAGATCTTGTGTCACCATCTTTGGTTGAAGATAAGGAGGAATCCGAGGACCTGTTACAAGGTCTTACAAAAGAAAATGATAAGTTGTTTGTAACAACTTTTGTTTTTACTCTGTTTGCGGAGGATGAGGATCAGCTTAAGAGTTTTGAAACTCAGTTAAAAATGATAGCGGATCAGAATCTTCTTGTAGTAAATCCTCTTAATATGCAACAGGAAGATGGACTTGCAACATCCTTGCCGATTGGTAATAAAAAAATAACAATAGATAGACTTATGACAAGTAAGACAGTTGCTTCTATAATTCCTTTTGATGTGCTTGATGTTAAGGATGATCATGGTATGTACTACGGACTTAATGCAGCGAGCGGTAATCTCATTCTTCTTGATAGAGGAAAGGGAGTAAACTATAACGCATGTATATTAGGAATGCCTGGTGTCGGTAAAAGTTTTGCGGCAAAGAGAGAGATTGTCAATGTATTACTTAACACTGATGATGAAGTATATATAATTGATCCAGAGCGAGAAGACACGGCATTAGCAAATGAATTAGGTGGATCGGTTGTTAAAATTGCAAATGGTTCAAATATTCATATTAACCCTTTCGATCTTAATATCAATAATATTGATGATGATAATTCGGGTGATCCTGTTAAAGTAAAGTGTGATTTTGTACATACAATATGCGAGATTATGATCGGAGGAAAATATGGACTGTCTCCGATTGAGGAGTCTATTATAGACAGGGTAACTATCAATATTTATGACAGATATCTCAAGGAGCTTAATCGAATAGGGGTATCTCAGAGTTTTGAACTTGCTCCGACACTTGAAGATTTTTACAATGAACTCTGTGATCAGCCTCAGGTAGAGGCTCAGAATATGGCACTTGCTCTTGAACGTTTCGTATCGGGCGCTCTTGATGTGTTCTCTAAAAGAACAAATGTAGAGATAGATAACAGGTTTACAGTATATGATATTAAAGACATCGGTCCCGGCTTAAAGGAACTTGGACTTCAGATATGCCTTGACAATATTTGGAACAAGATGATTGAAAATTCAAGCAAGGGCAAACGAACATGGTTCTACATTGATGAGTTTTATCTAATGATGCAGAAAAAAACATCAGCGGACTATATCTCCCAGATATGGAAAAGAGCGCGAAAGTGGAATGGTTATCCTACTGCGATTACTCAGAATGTGGAGGATATGCTGAAGAGTGAAAATGCAAGAACAGTAATCAATAACAGCTCACTTGTAATGCTCTTGAGCCAGTCACCGCTGAATAGAAGACAGCTCTCAGATATGTTTGGACTGTCGCCGACTGAAGAAAAATATATATCATCAGGTAAGTCAGGAATGGGTATATTATCAATCAATAATAATATAATTCCGTTTAATGACGATTATCCAAAGCATACAAAGCTCTACAAGATAATGAGCACAAAACCGGATGAGAGAATAGGATAAGAAACGGTATATTATAGAACAACAAAAGAACATCATGGTAAATGGTATTTATACTGGTATCATTTGCCGTGATGTTTTTATTTGTTAAAATACAAGATTGGAATTAGAATGTATAATAAGGATATAAATGTAATGACTTGAATACAAAGCTATAATAGAAAGGGGCAGATATATGAAAGACAAACAGGTTCCTATTGAGCTCATAGATGAAATGACAAAGGTGAAGGCCGATTTTAAAGTCTTATCTAAAGATATTATCGAAAACATGTTAAAAGATATGTCAGAAGATGAAAAAGCTGTATTACTCAGGTTGTATATCTATGAGTCCAAGTAATGGATGGGTTTATTAAATAATACACCAGTCAGGAGGATCCGATGGTAGATTTTGAAAAAGTAAAATGGTCAAAAAAAGTAAAATATATGAATGCTGAGGAAGTTGAGAAGCTTAAAATCCAATTACAGGATGATGGCTATGCAAATACCCCACAAAAATATAGTAATGAAGTTTTTAGGATGGTCAATAATGATAAAACAATTAAATACAGTGCAAAAAAACGTGTAAATTTCAGCTCAGGTGATATTATATACGAGGTTAAGCAGTTCGTCTTGAATGTCAAGCGTAAACATGGATAGATAGCTTTAGAAAAAAATGTATACAAGAATCCATTGAAATTAAAATATGTATGCAAAATTATCATATATATGCAATCCAATGGATTTTTTGTCCCTAATATAGATGACTTCAAATAGAATAAATCATATTTAATATAAAGCAACGAAAGGGCGGATGATCCGCATGGTAGAGGATAATGTTAGATAAAAACAATGAAAAGTTTGATTTATATTGGGATGACGAAGATTTTGAAAATGAAGATGAAACTGCAGATGATGAAGACGCTGCAGATGATGAAGGCGCTCCGTTTGAGATAACAATAGAGGATGCACTATATCTCGCCCAGGATGTGGACGAGAATGGAATACCAAATAGCACAGCTTCTGTTTCGATTGAAGAGGGACTGGATGATGGCACTACAAGAAGCAAGAGTAATAGTTTTATCACAAAAGGTGTATTTTCATTTTCAATAAGTGGCGGATGTGCCGTTGTACAGATTGACTTTCCAAGGTCAGCTACTGTAGAATATAACCGTGTATCAAAAGTTCTTGATAAGTGGTTTTCAAATCGTGATAATGAAGAATATGCAGAATGCATTCTGATGACAACGATTCTTCCTAAGACGCTTCGTGGTAAATTAGTATTTATATTTGAAGATCTGGTATATTACACTGGAATTGCAATGAAAGACTCGGAAAGACTTATACTGTGTTTCGACAATGAACTTGCTACTGCAGCAGAGATAGAAGGCGTTGATTTTGACGATATATTACGTGAGGCTGAAGTCGAAGCTAAGAGAGAAGAGGAACTTGTTCAGAACGAATACAATCAGTTGTTAGAAGAAATTGAACAGACAGAAGACTTTAACCCATATGAAGAGAGCATAAAGGAAGATTATGGCTCTGCAGATATTGGGGACTCCGATAACGAGAATGACGAGTCAGAGAAAGTGGAAAATACAGAAAAGGAAAAAAAGAGGTATGGAATGAGAATTTCCAAATAGAAGGGGGCAGGAGAAATGAAAGGTGTTTTAAAGAAAGTGACAAAGTTTAATTTAACCATGATGATTATGGGTGCAGTACTAACATGTTTGATGTTATTTAGTAATATGACTATAAGCCACGCTAAATCTGATGAAACTGACGATAAAAAAGTGGAATATCAGGGTATATATTTTAAGGCGGATTACGCAGATACACTAACCCCGATGAAAGGGGATACATTTACCATTAAATATTCGGCTGTTAATATTGAGGACAGCCCTCAGGCGGAGATAACAATTGATGCGTATGACATTGCTGAGAACCCACAAAAATTAGACTTCCCTAAGGAGTACACGTATCAGGTAGATCAGATATTATATACTGGCAGCAACGGTGGAATCTTTTCATACGCATTACCAAGTACATTTAATGTGCATCCTGAAGGAGAAGAGGATACGTTGGTTATTTCAATTGGTATTGAAAAAGCCCAGAAATTATACGATAAAACACCTTATGTAAAGGCTATAGGAATAGTGACAGATAAGATGCTTGCAGAGTCTGGTGGCAAAACCTATGAAGATTTTGAAACAGAGTATAAAGACAGGGAGCGAGAAAGAAAAAGCCTGCAAGAGGTGGAAGCTGAAACTAATACAGGAACTACTACTAATCCACAATTGACAGCGGAACCTAAAACTGATGATGTATATACGGAAGAATACGGTGACAACTACGGCGTTGAAGTACAGAATCCTACGGGAGATCAGCCATCTGTTGAAGTGTATTCTACTGAAAGCACTACTGAAAGTGCGAAAGAAACTAAGGATGATACAAGTCCAATGTCAAAAGCGTTAGTTATAGTTATTGTTGTTGTTATTGCAGGAGCGCTAATTATTGTCTTGTCGAAAAAGAATAAAACGAGAAGATAAAGTACATACAAATTATCTAGGGGAAGGCATCTCGGATGCCTTCTTTTTTTACCCCATATAGGGTGTAAAAGAAATACCTTTAGGTAATGGCAGCTTTCAAAGCGGAACTTTATTCCGTTTTGTGGAGGCGTATAATCTCATATTTATACCAGAGTTTTTGAAAAGGGGGTATGCCATGAGATATATATTTGATGTATACACAAAACACAAACGCCTATGGATGGATGAATTCAATTTTCATGAAAAGAAATGCAAAAATGGCATTTACTACACTACAAAAGTGTTTGATGATGACAGAAGTAAAATACTGAAAAAATTAAAGTGGAGTGGGTTGAAATATCGTTGCATAGAAGAACAATGGGAAAGAAGTAGTGATTATAGAAGAAAGTTTTTCAAGGAGTATGGTGATGACCCGTATAGATGCCGGTATTGTAATAAGAAACTCACTCAAGATAAAGTTGTAGTAGATCATGTGATACCGGTACATTCTGTAAAAGATTCGCCAAGGGCAAGGAGAATGCTAAAATCACAGGGAATCGAAAATGTTAATGATGTAAGAAATCTAGTTGCAAGTTGCAAACACTGTAATTTGCTCAAGGGGGATAAGATGGGGGTATGGCTCATTAGAGCTAAACTTGGCCGGTACAGTGCTTATTGGGTAATAAAGCCCATTGTACAGATAGCTGTCGTAATAGGATTCATATATTACTTGTATAAAATGGGAGCACTTTCAGATATATATGGTTTTGTCAGCAAATTTGCAGGGGTGCTCTGACTGCCGAATATGCAAATGTGCGTTTTTGCAAACTTGTATATTATATCCGTATAAGGTAAAATAATATCGTAACTATAATAATTGCCGGAAAATCCGGCGAAGAGGAGAAGTTACAAAAAATAATAGGCACAATGCCTGAGTACTTAGGCATTGTGGATTCCCCTTGTCTTTTGGTATTCATGTATTGGAGCCGGAAACAAAGGAGGATGTTGAATGGAGTTTAGCAGAGAAGTCCGGGAGACTGCAGAGAAGTTAAGGTTGATCGACGACACCATGTTTAGGCTTGTGGCATCAAGAAAGGGCGTGTGTCAGGAAATTATCAGAACTTTGTTGCATGACGACAAGCTGGTGGTTATATCCGTGACACCGCAGGAGTCCATAACAAGCCTGCACAGAGAGGTATGGCTTGATGCGTTGTGCCGCATGGCAGATGGCAGTTTTGTCAATGTTGAGGTCCAGAAAGGGAATCAGAATGATGATGTCAGGAGATGCCGTTTCCATATCTCAGCAATAACAGCCAACAAGACAGAGAAAGGCATGGAGTTTGCTGATATACCAAATGTAACAGTTATATATATAACTGAGTACGATGTACTTAGGAATGACCAGACTGTTACACGCTGCGAAATGTGCCAGGAAGTTAATGGTGAGTATATCCCTGTCAACGATGGGGCGAAGGTGTATTATGCAAACACAGTCATAAAAGACGGTTCAGAGGAGTCTGAGCTTTTATCTCTGTTTCTTGAAAGAAAGTCTTTCGACAGTGCTAAGTATCCGGAAATCAGCGAAGCTATGAGTTATTACAAGGATGACAAGGAAGGAGTGAACGAGGTGTGTAAGATAGTAAAGGATTTTGCTGAGAGATATGCTGAGGAGAAGGCGGAAGCTGCTGCCAAGGCTGCTACGGAAACCGCTACAGACATGACCAGAAAGGATATTGCAAAAAGCCTCTTGGAGGATGGAATGTCAGCAGAGAAGGTCGCTGAGAAAACAAAGCTTTCACTCGAAGATGTAAAAAAACTTGTATCTGAGTAGTGCAAGGCTTTGCGAGTAAGACTTTGAACTGACGGCTTGAGGTCTTGTAAGTAATTTACGGCATAAAAAGAACATCACAGCTAGAAATGGCTGTGGTGTTTTTATTTTACAATGGTTATTTTTCCATATTAATTTTATAAAACTACTGGTAAAAAGAAAGGATGGGATTAATATGGGACCAGAATTTGATGATTCAAACGATGGATCGGGCAATGGCCCGGCAGGACAAACAGAAGATATAGATAATACATCGTATTACGAGGAAATGGATTATTCTGAACCTGAGGATATGGAAGGTGGTGAACCAGACCGTAAGAACAACAATAATAACGAGAGAACTGATGATAGGAGAAGTGTTGGAGAATGGCTTAAGGAAAAATTGACAATATCAAATATATACAAGGCTTTCAGTTTTCCGTTTGTTTTTGTCGCACATCTTATTCACGACATCGGCAGAGCGATAATTTTCGGAGATTCACTTGGAAGCAAGCCAATAAATTTGGTGAATCAGGCTGAAAAGGAAAGTAAAGCTGAAGACATAAAGAAAAAGCTGAATGAGAAAAGCACTGCTGAACGCGAAAAAGAAGAATTACAAGAAGATGTTCCTGAGAAAGAAAAAATGGATCCTAATAAGGAGTCCGATGAACAAGTACAGGGGAAAGAAAAAAGAGAGAGCGTAGATAGTCTCAACAGTGCTTGTATGAGATTGTTTGGACAATCTCCGAATAGTTTTAATATATCTAATGAACTAGGAATAGAGATGAATACTGATGGTAGATCGAAAGATGGCCATAAGATCTTGACGATTGGCGATGATAAAATACCAGTAACTCAGCAAAATATTAGAAATATAGAGAAAAAAGTATTTGAATCGGTATACAAAAATGATAAATATGTTCACAGTGATAAACAGGTAAATGTAGAGATTGAATCAAAAGGCTCAGTTATAACAACAAAATTATCTCCGAGCGAGCAGACGCAGGCATATATTTCTGCAGCGGTTAAGTCCTGTATAGTGGGTTGTGCCTTTAAACTTTCGCTTGCAGAAGAACCTAATCCGAAAAGTCCATATTGCCATCTTTATCTAGGCCGTGACAAGGATGGGAATACGGTGTCTATGAGTTCTGTTTACGATAAAGAGAATGGAACAATATCATTTCGGATAGAAGAGGGCGAACTTAGTCATGAAGTGGGAAAGATACCGGCGGAATCAATCATACATGGTGATCAGAAGGAAAATCTTGGATCTTATGCATTTGGAGTTTGTGAAGGAGTGTATGGAAAATGTGGAGAGAAGTATTTTCACACTATTGACAGCAGTGCAAAGGCTATGGATAAAAAGTATGAACGCAAGTATGATAATACGCGTTCTAATCCTGTTGAAGAGGTTTCTAAAGAAAATGGCGAGACCAAAGCTTCGTCATATAATGGCGAAGATAAAAAGACTCAAACGGCCAATGAGAATATTCAGCCTCCTCACATACCTGAATGGCTTAAAAAACCTCATAAAAGAGAACAACAGGTTGATCAAAAGGTCGATAAAAATGTTCATGGTAGCTCTGAACATATAGAGAATACTTCGAAGACCCCCGAACCTGAAACTGTTTCAAAGAAACCCGAATCCAAACCAACTCCGAAAAAAAACGAGACTGAACCTGCTCCGAAGAAAACCGCATTTGAACTTACGGAAATCGTTGGTAAGAAGGAAACTGCACCGGAAAAGACGCTTAATGACATGACAATCGCAAATGATCAGCGAGATGCTGATGTAAATCTAACTGATTTTGCAAATGCGTGTAACAACGAAAGCTCACGCACGGAAAAAGAAGGTGATTTGGAGAAGAAGGATTTTATAAATGAGGACATGCTTGATGATTTAGAAGAGGATGTTCAGCAAGAAACGGGTGATGTTGAAAGTGCCCAGTCAAGTGATGCTCAAGACATTGATGAATTGAACGAGCCTGACGAGGAGGATCTTGATTTATAAAAACTATGATAAGAGGGAGTTGTCTCAAAAAAAGACAGCTCCTTTTTGTGTATCGGAACTTTGTTCCACAGTAGGGTGCTCAGGTATTTTGTACTGTCGAGTGTAATTTTATCCATATTTAATTCAGATAAATCACAAAACAAAGTTTCGGAAGGAGATTACATATATGGCAACGCATAATCAGGTGAGACTTATAGGATATCTAACTTCAGATCCCAAAATAATAAATGAGGGTAAGCCGGGGGAAGAGAAAATTTTAATGAATTTAAAGACGACACGAAGAGATGCTGATGGTTATAGTGGGGATCGTTACTGTGAAGTAATCGTCTATTATTCTGGCGAGAATCTTATGTCTAAATTTAAGACATACAGGCATTTTGATATTTTGGATATTAAGGGTGTATTTATGGTCCTTCCTACGAAGCGCAATTCAATATGTCCTGTTTGCGGAGCTCTAAATTATAAAGACAATGCTGTGTCTACGTTTGTCTATCCACAGAGCGTGACAAGACTTGGATCATACACAGAGTTCTATGATGAGAAGATGGAGACTCCTGATTCTTTGCTGATAAAAAACTATCAGGAAAATTCGAATCAGGCTCTTATAGTTGGTACGCTTGTCACAGAGCCTCAGTTTATCGCAACTACTTCCGGAAATCTCTGCCGTTATGGGTTGGGCGTTGACCGAAAATATTATGTAAAAGAACAGGCGGAGCAGCATGCCGATTATCCTTGGGTTTATAGTTATGGCGAGCAGGCAGAGTGGGATGCTAAGTATTTGATGAAAAAGTCCGTGATACTTATGGATGGATTCATCCACAATGAATGGTACACAGCTAAGTTAGTCTGTTCTGCGTGCAAGAGCGAATATACCAAGGAAGCTGTTGGCACTCAGTTTACACCATATTCCATTGAATATCTCTCTGGATATCGAACGGATGAAGATATATTAAAGGAAGAACAGCTTAAAAAGCTTCAGGACATGGCTGACCGATAATTTTTTTCTACCCTCATATATACCATTTTTATTCTAAATAAAAAAATAAAAGGAGGATGTATATATGAAAGGGTTAATAAATATGATTATGGGATCAGGTATGGATGAATTTGCAAGTGAGGAGAGTTCGTCACTTGCGATGATACTTGCAACAGTAGGAATTCCTACAAATGATCCGGAGACAAGGATTTTCTTTTCTGATATTGATTCCTGCAGGCAGTTCGCTAATCTGTATAAAGTGCTGTTTCTGCAGGGAAACTTAAACCAAGAGAATATAAACCGGCTTGTAGATGCTGTACAGAGCGGGAAAACAAGCGGGTATGGTATAGTTCCAATGAATCTTGAGGTTGAGGTTGATACAGAATATGCAGGTTATCCTCAGTTCATAAGACAGAGTTCCCGGAAAACAGAGCTGCTTAACAAGAAGGCAGAACAGCTTGAACTTAATCTGGCATAGGAGGAGGTATATCATATGGCTAATAATCACAGTAGACTCATTGCTGAGTCTGAAATGCTGGATGTTATATATGCCAGAGGGTATAGAACAACTCCGAAGGGTAGATACACATTCTTGTTTTGTCCGGAGCATGAAAGTAAATATGAGGGGACGAATCACCCTCAGTCGAATTGCTTTACAAGGAGAGGGCAAAATTACTGCTATTGTAAAGTGTGCATGAGAAAATTTAATACGAAAGAATATCTGGAACTTAAGGAAAATATAAGTTTTGGGGAAGCTTATGATATGCTTTATGAGATCATGGGGTGTCCATCGTATTATAAAGACATGAACAGCAAGCCGATGAATCCTGAGGAACGAAAAAAACAGGAAAATCTGATTTATCTTGATAATTTTCTTAAATTGAGGTTCATAGGACTTGAGAAGTATCTAAGTAAACAGGAGAAGAGTGATATTCGTGAAACAACAAGGAATATCGTTGGAAAGCGGATGACATATCTTGAAGGATTGCTTGGAAACGATGTTTTTAAAGAAGAAAGAGACAGGGGTATTTAAGCCCTTGTCTTTTTTTGTGTGTGGCATGAGAAAAAATCTCATATTTTTCACGAAAATAAAAAAAGGGTGCCTTTAGAAAGGAGAACAAACTTGAAATTAGTGATGAGAGCAGCCAGAGTGAACAGCAACAAGTCTTTAAGTGATATGTCCGCTGCGATGGGAGTGAGCAAGGCAACCATCAGCAGATGGGAACGTGGACAGATACCGATTCCTGAAGAGGCATTTGAGGAATATTGCAATATATGTAATGTCAATAAGGATGATGTTGTCGCAAATGTAAAACCAAAGGAAAAGGAGATAGTGTAATTATGAACTTAGATGAAAAAAGTAGGATTGTTGATTATCTTAAAGACAAAATTGCTAATTGTAAAAATGCAAGTGATGTGGATGTGACCGAAAACAAGATTAGTTATTGTCTTAAGTACAAAATGTATGGGGATATAAAAGTCGAAGTAAAAGTCAGGAAGAATGGCGATGTAGGCACACTTAAGGCTCAGCTGAGATATAACGTGGCGAAAGATACAAATAGAAAAAATATAGCGGATGAAATGTGCAAGGACAACGACTATATAAATATAGTTCAGGAAGAGACAGACGAGCTTATAATTCAGAAAGCTATTTCGTTTGCGGATGCTGCTCCTGGAAATGAAAGCGAGTATTTAGCTGAGAATTTAGATAAGCTTTTAAAGGTCATAGATGATCATATAGATGACTTCGAGCATACAATTTCCGACATTCGCATTCAGGAGAATCCTAAAGTGGAAATTACTGAAGAAGGATCCAAGGCTGAAAGTATTCCTGTAGTAACAGAGACTGTTGATGCTAATGCAGGTAGTGATATTTCAGAGAAGAGTGATGAAATTAATATATCAATGAATGATACAGAGGATATCGAGGAGGAGCTCCGCCTCATAAGAGAGGAAGAGGCAGAGATCAAAAGATATTATGATAATAAAGAAGTTGACAAAGAGATAACTTCAAAAGTTGTAGATAAGATAAAAAAGAGCGCTCCTATGACTGAGATTATTATTCCTGAAAAAAATTCAAGATCGAGAGAAAATAATTCAGGACAGAGACCAGACAAAAAAAAGTCAAACTTATCTGAGCCTATACAGGCTCAGCCGGCACATAAGAATGTACATAAGTCAAATGATAGAGTTGCACTCCCCGGTACTATAAGGGAACAGATAGATGCTGCTTATGCTGAAATAGATGCAATTTTTTCCGAAAGAACTGCGCAGATGAATGAACGTGAAGCAACACTCAACAAATATGCAGATTCTGTGAAGGAACAGGAAAAAATAGCAAACGAGCATGCCAAAGCAGTTGAAGATGAGTACATAAAAAAGACTGTCATTTTAGAGGATGAGTTTGAGGAAAAGAAGAAAACTCTTGAAAAAGAATACAAAACAAAAAATATTCTCTTTGAAAACAGTTGCAATAAAAAAATAGAGGATCTTGAAAGTGAGCATAAATCTAGGATGGAGTCTCTTGAAAGAGAGTATCAGGAGAAACGTACAGCACTTGAATCTGAATTTTCAAAGAAAGAGGCTGAGCTTGTTGAAAAATGCGCACATAGAGAGTCTGAATGCGACAGAAGGGAGTCTGAACTTGAAGAAAAAATAAACGAAATGTTCTCTGAAAAGAAGCGCATGGAGTTTGAAAAAAAGAAGATTAAAATAGAAAAGGAGACCTTAAGGGCTAGGGAAAATGACATCAGCGAAAAGGCGGAGCTGTTTGGTACTCCGGAGAATACAATATCTTCCGACAGTAATCTTTCTGCTGAAAACAACAGACTACAGGAAGAAAAAAATGCTCTTGTTGAGCAGATAACGGAGCTTTCTGCCAAAATATCCGATCTTGAAGCAAAGCAGCAGCCAACAGCACCTGCAGATAACGAGACAGATCTTGAGAAAAAACTTCATAGACTTGAAAAGGTGTATGCAAAGAAAGATAATTTTATCGACAAATTGAAGAATAAACTTGATGATAGGAATGCCGAGATAGAAAGGCTCTTGGCGGATACAAATTCTTCAAGTAATATTGATCAGGCTGCGTTAGAAGAAGCAAACAGGAAAATAGAGAATCTTAAAAATGACCTTGAAAAGAGTAGACATGAGGTAGAAAAGCTTAGTGCAGGCGCAGACAAGGCGAGAATAACAGATCTTGAAAGTGAGATAAGGGCATATGGCTCAGAACTTGAAAAGGTGAGAGGCGATCTTGACGTTGCAATGACATCATTAGATGAAAAGGAGCACATACTCTCCGAAAAGGAGAATGAGATAAGGTGCCTTAATGAAGAAATCACTAACATGAAGAACAATGCATCCGGGAATGAATTTGTATATGGAATGGATGCGTCAGGAAAAGAAGATTTGAAGTCTAAAGCTGAGAGTATTAAACAGGATCTACATAAAATAGGCCTTGATGTCGAGGTATTTCCTACAAGCGGTAATTTCATATTAAATGGGGAAAGAAATGGTTGTTCCATCAACATTGATCTTGATGAAAATGTCATATACAGCGAAAAGAGTGTGAAGAAAGCATTAAAATACCGAAAGAAGACCGAAGATTGGACTCAGGAGAATATTAGGGTTTCATATACAGTAAGCGCAGATGGCAATAAGGTTATATGTAAATATTTCTTTGACGATCCTCTTAAAGCTGTGATGGAGATATTGGAGAAAATGGATAACGTTATTTAAGCATGGTTCCTCAACCGAAAGGAGAGATATATATGAGTTCAGAGAACATACAAAACATTGTTCTCTTTGCGGTGGTGCTTATAGTGTTTATCATAATAACAGGCGTAATGAATACGATTAAGCGGCAGCAGAGATGTAAAAAATATTACCAGTTATTTTCTTCTTCATATGGCAACAGTGATGTTAGATCTACCTTAGAGAGTATTCGCGACTCTTTCAGGACGAATACGCAGGAGTATAAGACGTTAAGCAAAGCTGTCAATTATCTGTATTTTTCCTGCCTCAAGGATTATCAGACAGCCTTTGCAATCATAGAAGATACTTTTTCAAGCCATGATATAGAAACCTTACATGATGAAGTACTGGAAAAGGAACGCGGGAAAATGATTCTATTACTTGAGAAGGGAGGAAATGTCAGGTGAATTTTATAAATGACATTATCGACAAGATAACCGGAGGTATAAATTCTGTCGTCGAGTTGATAAAGGAAAAAAAGAAGATTGCAATTATAATTGGTGCGGTTATATTGCTTTTTATTGTACTTAAGGTGGTCGGTTCAGTTAAAAGTAATATAGAATCAAAATCACCGATAAAGGAAATAGATGCTTCTTGTGATACGGAATTTGACACAAGTACACCTTTTGACGAAAATCTTGATGCTTTCACATTGACAGCGATAAGAGAGAACGGTAATAAGACTGATATAGAGATTACTTCTGATAATATAAAGCTAAGTCAAAATTTCGTGAATCCGTATGGAAAAACAACTCCTGTAAAGGTTTCGTACATGGATGGTGAGAAAGAATATGACTGCCAAATGGAAGTGCCAAATAAGAGAGATAAAATAGTTGGATTCCAATGTGGATACCCGAATGCTGCGGACGTCGTTGGAGTGTTGTACAGCAACGGTGAATTCTGTTATGAAGGAGAAGGGGATGTTCTTGTATGGAACGAAGAGGAATACCCATGGCTTACAGAGTGGTGGGCAGATAAGGGGATTGAAGCGGAGTCGGTGCCTCAGATCAAGTCTGTGACATTTGACGATGGAGTCAGGCCTACAAGTTTGAATTATGCATTTGAAAATTGCACATCACTTGTATATGTAGATAAAATTCCTTCATCAATAAGAACAATGATAAGGACGTTTGCCGGATGCACAAGTCTGAAAAATGCTGCTGATGTAACAGGGGACGATGCTTTGCTTAATATGAGAGGAACTTATAGTGGTTGTTCTTCTCTTGTAAATGCAAATATAATTCCTGAAAATGTCCGAGTAACAAAGGAAACATTCAAGGATTGTACTGATCTTCAAGTATGTGCTGATATGTCTGGTTCGGAAAAGATAACGATTATTGATAGTATGTATGAGAATTGCCAGAAACTTGCAAGTTGTACGCTCAAAGACGGTATTGTAAGCATGCGTTCGACATTCCTTGGATGCATAAATCTAAAGCAGATATCTGACTTTCCGAGCACTGTTAAGTATATGGAGAATACATTCAGCGGAGATGTATCGCTAAATAATTTTGCTTATACAATACCGGATACTGTTAAGACTCTTACAGGATGTTTCTCTAATTGCCAGGTTCTATCGGGTGAGATTTATATTGACTGTAACGTAGATCAGTTCGAAGAAATGTTCTTAGGTGCATGTGAAGCAACGAAGGTGAATTTACTTGGCAATTCAATGCTTCTTGATGCTTATGCAAATACAAATGACACAGATAATGTGTATGTAAATAGCATAAGACCTAACAGTAAGATAAATAGCTACAATGATATATTTCAGTAGCATAGAGATACAGGTTCTATCTTAGGACCTGTATTTCTTTTGCAAAAAAAATAAGGAACATCCATTGTTGTATAATATTTTGCAATAGGAGATAAAATTTGTTCGATATTTTGGTTAGTATCGAAAAGGAGATATACGTATGGAAAAATGGGTTGATAGATCATTCAGGCATATAGGCAAATATTTTAAATGCAGTGATCCTGCAGAAATGTATAAAGAACTAAGCCAGGTTACAAACAATCTGGTACATGTACATTCCATGTATAGTATTTTTGACTCTACACAATCAACTGATGATCTATGCGAAAAAGCAGTAGAAATAGGCAGTAGAAATGTAACACTTACAGATCACGGGACACTGCTTGGAATAGAGCCATTTATGAAGAGTGGATCAAAGTATAATATAAATACTATTCCAGGTGTAGAAACATATCGAGAAGATAGATGTCACATGATACTGATAGCTATGAATTATAAGGGTTATGTTGATATATCACATGCTATGAGAGAAGCAAATACAAATCTGTACAGGAAAAAGATCAAGACGGCTACTAGAGAGTACGCAATAATGACCAAAGAGATATGTGAGCATTTTTTTTCAGGTAATAAAGATGTGATTGCGACCTCAGCATGTATACAGGGCACGATCAGCACTATTCTATTAACGAATAAGAGGGTAGAAAGAGGTATACGTAAGGATTTGGAGAAAATAGAGCAGTATGAAGCGGAATACAACCAGTATAACGCATGCAAGAAAAGTATTGCTGAGATTAAATCGAGGATCGTTGTCCTTGGAGACGAAAAAAAACGGTATACCAAATATATAGGTAAGGGTTTTATAAGTAAACTTGAAAGAAACAAAGACAGATTATCTCAATTAGAAGAAAGAAAGCGACAAGATACACAGCTAAGTTTCTTTGCGGATGATGTAGAGAGTGGGTTTGAGGCTCTCAAAGAACAGATTGAAACGGATGAAGGGCTCTTGGAGAATGCTAAGACGATATTATCTGAAATTGAGAAAGAAACTGCTGTACTCAAGACCAATTTGTCAGTTCTTTCAGAAAAGATGAAGCTAAGTAAACCGCATGCCGATTCATATATAAAAGCAAAAAAAATCGTAGATTCCACGGAGTTATATGATGAAGATGTACTTTACGAAAAGGCAAGAGAAGAAATCCAGTGGTATAAAAAGGTGTTCTCTAATTTTTTTATTGAGCTTCAGTATCACGGTATTGAAGAAGAGGCTTATGTGATGCCGATTCTTGTAAAGCTTGCAAGAGAAGAGGATGTTCCTCTTATTGCAGCTAACGATGCACACATGAAGGATAATTCTGATGATAGCATAGAGGCAAGGAGAATCGTTAGGTACAACATGATTTGTAAAGCACAGGATGTTACAGATGCAGACAGGGAGCTATTTGTAAAGACCGATGCACAGCTTGCAGAGTGGTTGATGAAAGTGGTCGATAAAGAGGCTGTATACGAGGCTATATTTAATACGAGGGTTCTTGATGCGTGCAATGTAGAATTTCCGAAAGAAGAACACTATCCAACAGTTAATAGTGATGTATCATTTGAGTCTATGATCCAAAAAGGGATACAGAGGAGACTTGCAGAAGGCAAGATTAAAGAATGGACGGACGAATATCAGAAAAGAATGGAACATGAATTAAAAATCATGACTGATATGGGATACGTTGATTATCATAAGGTGGTAGAGGATTTTTGCCGTGAAGGAAGAATCCTTGGCAAAATTCCTAAGGACCGCATAGACGATATACCAGAGGATTATAGTCTTGTACATGAATGGATCAATAGAGAGGGCTTTGAAGAGGGTGTAGGAATAGGTCCAGGCAGAGGTTCAGCCGTTGGCTCTCTTGTTTGTTTTGTAATAGGAATAACAAACATTGATCCTTTGCGCTATGGTCTTTTGTTTGAGCGATTCTTAAATCCCGAGAGAGTGTCTATGCCTGATATTGATACAGATATTGCTACAAGACTAAGACCAACGCTTATCAGGTATTTAAAGTGGAAATACGGAGAAAGGGCAGTTTGCTCAATTGCTACTGAAAATACATATGCAGCTAAAGCCTCTATACAGATGGCGGGAAGAGATAGAGCGTCCCAAAAGTATGCAAACCTACCTAAAAAAGAGTATGATTATATGTGCAGATCATATCTCAAGAAATATACATTGCCATTATCTGATCAGATTCCGGAAGAACCGGGAATGACCTTGGCTAAATGTGAAGAGGATTTGCGTTTAAAGATCGAATCAAATGAGGAATCACGTATAATTTGGGAACATGCTAAGCTCATCGAAGGAAAGCTTCAAGGAACAGGGGTACATGCTGGTGGAGTAATCATATCCGATAATGATAATATAAATGATTACATTCCGCTTGCATACAATACTGAAAAAAACGTATGGGCTGCGCAGTGTGATATGATAGTGGCAGAAGAAAAGGGACTTCTGAAAATGGATGTGCTTGGACTTGGCACGCTTGACTGTGTATCTGATTGCATACGTTATATTAAGAAGTACAGAGGAATAGACATAGATATTGAAAATATCCCATTTGAAAATGAGGTTTTTGAAAATCTCTATGCAGCGGGTTTAACAAATTCAGTATTTCAGTTTGAGTCACCTGGTATGAAGTCAATGCTCAAGCAGTTCAAACCAACATGCTTTGAGGATCTTATACTGCTTGTTGCTTGTTATAGACCAGGTCCTATGCAGTATCTTGACAATATTATCAAGGTGAAAAATGGTGAGATTCCATTGACCTACAAGACTCCTGAACTTGAAGATATATTGAGTAAAACATATGGTGCTGTTGTATATCAGGAGCAGGTTATGCAGATCTTTCAGAAACTTGCAGGATATAGCCTTGGCGGGGCGGATCTCGTTAGAAGAGCAATGTCAAAAAAGAAAGTAAAGGTTCTTGAAAAGGAACGTGAAGCATTCGTCCATGGGGATGCAGACAGGAATATAGATGGTTGTGCAAATAGAGGAATAAACGAGAAAATAGCAAATGAGTTATTCGATGAAATGATGGAATTTGCGAGATATGCATTTAACAAGTCACATGCTGCAGCATATGCATATGTGTCATATCAGACTGCGTGGCTCAAATACCACTATCCTACAGAATATATCTGCGCCATGTTCAATAACAAGGATCAGGATGAGTATGCTCCTATGATAGAAGACTGTATGAATTATAACATAAAGCTGCTGCCACCAGATATCAACATGTCATATTACGAGTGTGTAATCGAGGATGAAAACATAAGGTATGGTTTGTCTGGAATAAAAGGTATTGGAGGCTCTGCAAAACCGTTGATAGATGTGATCATACAAAGGAGAAGAGAAGATGGGTGTTATGAATCGGTGCAGGATTTCTTGATCCGCAATATGTCTGTATACTTAAAGGATGAACAGGAGACGGCAAAGCTTATACCAAATAGTATGTTCGAGAAACTTTCAAATGCAGGCGTTTTTGATTCAATGGGTTATAAGAGAGAAAGCTTAGCTATGTTCCGATCAGAAGAATCATCACCGTCTGAACTTTTATCTCTTGTAAATTCAACAGTATTTGAAAAAGGCAAGGATATAGGCTACAACCTCAATCGGGAGTTAGAACTGTTTGGAACTGTCATAACATATGATCCTTTAACTGGATTTCAAGATGACAGTAAATATGGCTGTGTAAACTATAAAAATCTTGAAGAGAATATGAATTGCAGCATAATCGGATATGCTACAACAGTAGTTGAGACAAGGGATAAATATGGCCAGTATATTTACACCATGGATTTTAGAGGAAAAACCGAAAAATTGCGTGTCCGTACTAATTCGATGCTTAGAAATCAGATATCAAATCCAGATGACTTGCTATTTAAAGTAGTGAAGCTGACCGGAACATACTTATATGGCATGTTTTTTGCAAAAAAAATGACTATAATAAAAGCTAGTGGTGAATGCTATTTTGCAGATCTTGTTGATGAAAATTCGACGAATAGGCTTACGGAAATATTAAATAGCAGTTCTGATGATCGAGATATAAAAGTGAGAATTTGTTGTAGATATCTAATAAGAGACGGAAAACTGACTAAGGTGGAGATACCGAGGATTGTTGAGAGGATGTTATCGAGAGATGAGCTTGCTCTTATAAAAAAGGCGGGGGCAATAGTAAATAAGTGTTAAAATAGAGAAAAGACTGTATATAATATGTATGCGGTCTCAGGCTGTAGACAAACGACCTCCACGAAGCACTGCTTTGTGGAGGCCATTTTTTTCCGTTATTTTCATTTTTTTTATCAAAAAAAGGAATTAAGTTCCGTTTTTTACTCCTGCTGTGTTTGTTCTTCTTTAATGGTCTGATTGTATTTCTTTAAAAACGTGTAATAATTATAATATAAATCCCCATTAGGATTATTTCTTGTGATTTTATGTATGGCATCAAATACGTTTAATTTATACTGGTATGTAGGAATTTTCAGCTTATATGTCGATAAAAAATTATTTCCTTTTGACGACATAAAGTATTCGTATATATCAGGGATGCTGCTAAAAGGTACATATACCTCAATGAGGTATTTGATGCAATAACAATATCTGATAAATCCCTCCGGACCGATAAAATAATCCCTTGGAAACTGCGCTCTCTTGCCAGCGAGAACATCGGTAAGTGTAGTAATAGTAAGCGACTGCTGATTGATCCTTACCTTATTTGGATACAGCTTAGATAAGATATACTTGGCATCGCCAAATTCAAGATCTGGTGGAAAGTCAATATATCTGAGAAGTCCATCAAGTCTCATAGTCCGGATTATGTAACTGTCAAATTTCTGTACAGCAGTATCCGGATTCCAATTAAGTACCGATTCTATGGCATATCTGATACATTCAAAAGCCATTCTTTCGTTATATCCTCCTGGTTCAACTCCATAGAACAGATCCCGAGAGAAGTTCTCTCTATTCCCTATCAACAGTTCATCGTATTCATAGCATATATCTTCCATAATTTTGTCCTTCCTTGTGAAAAAATAATTCAGATTTTCATTGTGATATATTAAATATGACTAAAACTAGCGAGAGGTGATGTTATGTTAGAGGGTACATATTACAAGACTATATCAAGAAACCTTTTAACAGGAGAAACGACCTTTTTGATTACTCCAAATGGGGGGTATAAGACAAAAAGCGGACTTGTCAAATGTCAGGGAAAAATCGGAATATTTGTAAAAGGAATCCCGGTACAACTAAAAGGAAAGTTTGATGGCGATGTGTTCCAGGCTGAAAGCTGCATAATTCCTTCGGGTAATAGAGATCAGGTATACAAGCTGATAACTTTTATAGATAATGGCATAGCTGAGTCCAAAATTGATAAGATAGCAAAAGCTACAAATAATAATCTGCTTGGTTATGTAGCAAGTGGTGGTGAAAGTGAAAAAATATTGGAGTGTTTAATTCCTAGTAAGACGATACAGGCGGTGCTTGATAATACTGCAGATGAGCGTACCATCACAAGGTTTATCAATGCAAAAAATACAGTAAAAAAGATATATGCAAGGGTTGGTAATATACTTTTGCAGGAACTTATGGTGAGAAAACTTTTAGGCTATGGAGTTGATATTGGAAAGATAGAAATGCTGTGTAAGAAAAGAATCACGCTGCAGGATATCCAAAAAAATCCGTACCTTACACTGCTTAGATTTGGTATCCCGATAACCGCTAGTGAGATGTTTGCATGGGATAATGGATTACGTGACGAATATAGCCTGAAAAGGCTATGTGGATTTACATATGACGCACTTGACTTTACAAGGAAATGCGGAGATTCGTGTTGTGAATTTGGCAGACTGCTTAATATAGTGAATAGAAGGATATCAATGTATTCGGCTGCGCCTGTGGTAAGTGATATCTTTTCAAGGTCACTTCTTTATTGCTGTATAACACAACTTGATAAGTATATGGCATGCCATAAAGTAGGAGACAAGATATATGTGTACTTTAATTCTATATGGGAAGAGGAGCAGAAAGTTGTTCGAAATATAAAGAGACTGGAAGAAAATAGAAAAGAAATTATTCCTGCATCATCCATAGAAGATATAGAAGAGAAACTTGGAATAAAATATAACGAAGAACAAAGGGAAGTTTTTAAAGCGATAACTACAACTGGGGTTAAAATACTCACTGGTCCTCCCGGATCCGGAAAAACGGCGGTAATAAAAGGACTCATGGAGTATTATGGCGAAGCATGTCATTTGTCGGCCACAACTGGAATGGCAGCCCAGGTTATGCAGGAAGCGTGTGGGCAGACGGCTGAAACCGTCCATAGGATGCTTGATATAACACCATATGATGAAAGACTTCGTGGAAGGAGTTTAAATGAGCCGGTTCCTGAGAACTTTGTAGTAGTTGATGAGATGTCGATGTGCGGACTTCAACTTTTTGCAACAATGCTTGGGGGAATAAAAAGCGGAAGTATATTGTTGCTTGTTGGTGACGAGGATCAGTTGCAAAGCGTTGAATATGGAAATATTCTGCATGACCTTATCAATTCTGGGGTAATAGAGGTGTACAGACTTCGGGAAGCTCTCCGGCAGTCTGGAACGATATGTACAAGTGCCGGTAAAATCAATCAAGGTATCTGCAGCTTGGATTACGATGACAAGTTTATTGTACGTAATTTCTCTTCAGATATTGATGCTGTGAATGCAGTTAAAGCGGCGACGACCTTAAAAAGTACCATCTTAAGCCCTATTAAAGCATATGGGGATTATGGAACTCGGTATCTGAATAAGTTGCTTCAGGGACATTCAGGTGATGTATTGATGTCTTACGGTGATGTAGATTATAGGCTTCATGATAAGATCGTAATGACTGATAATAATTATACAGCGGGATATGTAAATGGAGATATTGGGGAGATTATAGGAATCGAGGATGGGTGTCTGATTGTTTCTTTAGGCGAGAACAGGACACTAACAATCGAAAGGGATTGTATGTCGGATATGGATCTTGCGTATGCTCTGACGATTCATAAGTCGCAGGGAAGTGGTTTTGATGATGTACATATAATACTTCAAAGTACATCTGAAAATATGCTCAGTAGAAGACTCCTGTATACTGCAGTCACAAGAGCGAAAAGGAAAGTGACTATATATAATGTCGGATCTGCAATAAACACAGCGATCATTAACACGAAAGAATATAAAAGATTTTCTCTGCTGCCATTATTTCTTGTGCAAAAATAATGATATTAGGTCATGTGGTAAGATAAAATGGAAAAACGGAACAAAAATTCCAAATAATACCATATTTCATATGAAAGGAGAAAAGCATGAATATGGAATGGTATTCAAAAATCTATGATGCATGGCTTATTTTTCAAGTGATTTTCATACCACTTGGAGCTTTGATCTCTATCATAGATCTATGTATCAAAAACAACAGGGAAAAAACAGATAACAAAGAGGAGGAAAAGAAAGAATGAACGAAAGAAAATTAGAATTTGTAGACTTTGGTAATCTTGAACCATCACAATTTAACTCGTATGAGATAACCGCCATTGAAGACATGGTGGGAACGCTTAAAAGTGTGGGATTGCTTACACCTTTGACTGTCATCGGACCTTATCCATCTGGCAAATACTCTATAATTTCCGGAGAACGTAGATACACCGGAATGAAGAAATGTATTGAAGATCCTGATTATGATGGTAGTTTTGACAAGGTTCCTTGCTATGTCGTACATGGATATGACACCGATCAGACGATACAGGAGCTTGAGCTTGAGATTGCAAATCTTGAAACAAGAGACAGCTCCGACAAAGATAAACATAGATTCAAACTTGTCAGCATATTAAAAAAGATGGCTGAGAGTGGCAAGATAAAAGAAAAAGAGATAGTATCTATCATGGGTAAATGTATGCGGGAATCTGATAGATATAAAAGAATGTATGTTGCTATATTCGATAAGGGTACTGATAGCACGAAGCAGCTTATTTTGGACAAGCAGCTTTCGATAGCAGAGGGTGCAGCTCTTTCACAACTTCCGGGAAAAACTCAGGATGTTGTAGCGAATGCGATCAAAGACGGAGTTGCAAAGAAAGGCCTCCTTCAGGTTGTTAAGGAGACAAGCCAGGAAGTACGTGAAGCAAAGAAGGCTCTTAAAGAGATTGAAGAATCAAAGAAAGTAGATGAAAGCGCTGCTACTTTACAGACCGGTGGTAACATTGAAGGAAGTGTTGAACTTGAACCACCAGTTGCAACTCCTGTACCTCAGACTGCGACACCGCATCCTGTGAATAACTTTGAGGCACAGGAAATAAAAAAGATGGTAACTAACTATGAGGATTCGGTTTATCTCAATGATGATGAATCGGATGAGGATTCTTATGATGATCTATCTGATCCAGAGGACGAGCCAGTTAATGATGAAAAGGATTATAGGGAAATACTGGCAATAGCTAGAGGAGAAAAGCAGAGAAAGGCGATCGAGGACTATGTTAGTGATGTTCCTGATGATATAATACTGAATACAATCAGCACAAATGTTAAGACCGGAAGTTCAGTAGTTACTGCTGCAAATAAAGACATAGACAGAGTTAATAAATGGGCTGATTCCATATTTAAGAAGAAGACATTTACTGAAAATGAGCTTGAGACTTTTGAGAGATTAAGAGAGATGCTTGATTATGTCGATAGCGCCATTGTCAATTACGGAGAATAGCCTTTCCTGATCGTACATAAATTTTCCCACATGTCAATATAATTAAGATGCCCCTCTCTTTTCGTAAAGTGAAATGGGAGGGGTGTTTTATCGAAAAACTTGTTGATGATCCAGGCCCAGATATAAAAATGAAGAGTGTTGTTAAGATTTAAAGCACAGCGTACAGGTGCTTTGCGAAGGAGGAATCGAATGAATAAGCGATTGAAAAAATCACTGAAAGGTAAATGCATTTTCATTGACATTGATGGTACATTAGCTGAATATCGTTACAATGGCCATGTAAGTGCAAAAGATGGCACAGTTAATGGTCAGACTAAGAAAGAGATAGAAGATCATGTCTTTCTACATAGCAGGCCACTGAAAACAGTAATTAAGACTATTCGCAAAGCCAAATATGAGGGTATATGGATCTGTGGGGCTATTGTCGCCCCTGTTGAACTGCAGGACAAAATCATATGGCTTAAGAAAAATTGCAAGAGAGTTTATTTTAATGGTATGTTCTGGTTTGTGCCAGATGAATACTGGGACTCGTTTACTAAATACTTTGCTCACAACTCATCTCCTGATGAACAAAACGATGCCGGTTTTTCATTTTATACCCGGCCATTTATAGGAGAAAGTGACATAGATACTGAATATGGTTTGATCTTAAAGGGCTCAAAAACGAAAATGATCTCCTGGATCATAGATCATCATTTTATAGATATGGAAGATTGCGTATTTATAGATGACGTATTAGCATACATAAAATACGCTGAGGATCATGGGGCTACAGCATATCATATTAGTAGTTTCATTGAATGATAATATACAACATAGGAACCGGGATTTGCCTTAACAGGTAAAATAACGGTTCTTTTTATATTATATACAAATTTCTGATACGCATTTTATCTTACTTTTCCCGTTTGACTGGTAGTTTTTCTTTATTCCATATTTTCTCAAGAAACTTGCGGAAGGAGTAAAAATTATGAAAAGGAAGCGTATTTATATAACGGCAGCAGCTATATGTGCATGTCTGACATGCGCTCCGGCTGTATCTATATATGCTCAGGATGTATTGCCAGATGAAGCAACCGAAGTCTCTGAGAATTCAGGACAGATGGAATATCCTGAGACTACAGAAGGAGCTGATGGATATGAACAGGAAAGTGCATCTGAAACTGCAGATAGTGAAGATTCATTTGTTATTGAACCAGAGGAGGCAATAGGAATCTATAAAATTGATTATTTCCTTGAACTTGTAAAAAATATCACAGATAAGGAAAGTCTGAAGGATAATTCATATTCGCAGATTACTGTTAAAGATGTAGATGATCTTCAGCCAGGAGACATTATGTATGGCGAGGATGGTATGATGTATGTATTTACAGCGGGAGATATTGATCCTGATATAGCCTGGTATGTATACAATAACGGAAAGCTAGAAGAAGTGCGAAATGATGTCTTTTTTGATGCGGAATCAGAAGTGTATCGCCACACACCAGAGACACCACTTGTCATTAAACTTGATACACTGAAAACTGTATATGGCAGCTCTCTGTACGATATTTCTCTTCCTGAAGGATACGAGTGGAATTGTAAAGATAAAACATTAAACAAGATTGGCACGATGGTCTTTGACGTTGTTTATACACCTGAAAATACACTGAAATATACTCAGGCATATACAACGGTTGAAGTCGAAGTTGAAAAGATCAAGAAAAATATATCAGCGATGCCGGAAGACAGTTATGAACTGTCATATTATCCTAATAACAAACTATCATCAATATCTCTTCCTGATGGATGGGAGTGGGATAAACCTGAAAGCAAACTTGATGTCGGAACAAAAAAATACAAGGCAGTTTACAATGGAAGTGAGGTATATGATTATATAGAATCCACTGAAAAGGTAATTGCTGTAAAGGTAAATAAGAGTGTATTTGATGTGAGTGGAGTGTCTATAACGGTAACAGAGGGAACGAAGCTTACAAATTCATTACTTCCGGGTGTAAACGAGGGAAAATTATCGTGGACTGAAAAAAATATAACAGCTACAAAGAGCTTTACTACAACATGTAAATTCACTCCTTATGATAAAAAACATTACAACTCATTATCAGATATAGATGTTGTTATCAATGTGGTTCCTAAGGCTGAATTGAAAAAACATGAAAACAACACTACAGAACAAACAACAACAGAAGATGGTACAACGGAAACCCCATCTAAGCAAGATTCTGACGGTAAGAAAAAAACTGACAACAAAAAAAGTAATCCTTTTAATGTAGTATCAAGCAAGAGTTCCGATAAGAGCAATAGTAAGGTGACAAGTACAGTGGATAATAATACCGCCCAGACAGACTATGCAGGAACGCCTACAACGGTTAGTAGTGTAATTGCATCTACAGACAATCAGGTTAATAAACGGATTGATAATCAGGTAACAGGGCAGCAGGAAACACAGGCTACTGAGCAGCAGGTACAAAGCCCAAGGGTTACTCTTCCAACTATAAATCTTACAGGTTCAGGAAAGAAGAATACGAAAACAACTAAGAAAGCGGATGCTACAGAAAATAAGACTCAGAAAGTAAAGCTTCCTTCGGTTGATCTATCAAATCCTCAGACAACCGAGGATAGGAGTCCTGCAACTACAGAAGCAAAAATAGAATCAAGTGAGGTCGTTGGAGATATACTTGAGAATCAGAAAAAAGATGCGGAAAAGACAAGTTCCGAAAGTGCATCTACTGAGAGTACATCTGAAGTTAGCGAAAGCACAGAAAGTGTAAATAAGGAAAATTCAAGCGAGAAGAAAAAGAAGAGTCCTCTCGGCATTATTGCATTACTCGGTATTGCAGGCGGGGGCGGATATCTCGGATACCAAAAAATAAAAGCCAGAAATGTTAGAAGATAATTTGCACTCCGTCGGAATTCCGGCGGAGTTTTTTGTAAAAACAGCTTCGACTTGTGATATGCTATTATTATATAAGAGGAGGTGTTTTGTATGTCGAGATTCAATGAAACATATGAGGAATACGATCAACGAATGACACGGAAATACGATAGGATACGGGAGCGAAAGAGAAAGAGAAAGCAGATTTTCATAAATATTTTTTACGCCATGAAGAATCTAGTTCATCGTATCCATATGCATATACTGAGAGTCGGAGACGATATGCATTTTAATGTTTACGAAAGAGAGCATTTGTACGATATGGATAAATGTAAAAAGTGGCAATGTAGATTTTTTATGATTTTACTGACACCAATAAAGTTGATACACATGTTTGGAAATTTTCTAAACAAGAGCCGTTTTTTTGAAGTGGTATTTTTGATGTGCGGAGTAGGTGGTACATCTTATATGCTGTATGTATGGCTTGCGCCGTTTGACGAAAGATGGAAAACCGTAATAGCTCTTGCATATGTTATAGTAGGCATAACTGCGGAGCTTATGTTATTTTTAAAGGTTTGGCAGTGTATTTGTAAGTTTTTGCTGTGTATAAGTGACTATGGAAATGTATTCTACAATGGATACAGGGATAGATTACGAAATGAAAATCGTAATTATTCTATGGGACTTGAGGAAGAGTCCAGGGTAGGAATCAGCTATTTTATAAGAAAGAATAAGCCAGACAAGGAGATTATGTATATAAAGGATTGATATTATGAGAAAAAGGCAAAAGAAAAACAGAAAGAGGATAGCGTTGTTCAGAACATTGGGGTGTGTCTTGTTAATAGGCTGCTTTGGTATAGGACTATACGCCTTGAACCTTATAAAAAGTAATGCTCAAAAGGACGATGAATCAAAAGAGGTCTATGACCATATAAAAAAAGAAGTTGAAAATAGAGAAGATGCCGGCAGTGAAAATACAACGGAAAAGTCAGAAAAGAGCAAAGGGACAAAGAAGGATACGGATGTAATAGACTGGGATGCTCTTGGAGGTCATGATGTGGTAGGGTGGATAAAGATTGATGATATTGCAGACTATCCTGTTGTCAAAGGAGATGATAATGAGTATTATCTCACTCACCTGTATGACGGTACATATAACTACAATGGATCTATTTTTGTAAGCTGTGAAAACAACAAAGATTTCAAGGATCTCAACACGATAATATATGGACATAACATGGGGTATACTGGGCAGATGTTTGGAAAGGTTAAGCAGTTGCTTGATGAGAGTATAAAAGATCCAAAAATATATATTTATACCCCAGATGGTATGAAACATACATATGATGTATACAGTATAGATCATGTAAAGGATCTTGGATATGCATATAAAACGCAGTTTGGAACACTCAAGGAATTTGCAGATTATAAGGACGAAGTAAAAGCAAATTCAGCAAGGGATTTTGGAGTTGAAAAGGATAATAGTAAAACTATCATGATATCTACATGTGATTCCTATGGTTCTCAGGACGGAAATAGGCTTGTTGTAATAGCGCAGGAGAGCAGCGTGAAAAAAGTCAGTGAGCCTGCAAGTTGGTACGAGAAAGTTAATTACATAGAGCTTAACAACAAGAAAGCTGCATGTTTGAAGGGTAACTCATCGTATTACATTGTTCAGGATGGTCTGGCCGTCAGATGCAGAAAAGACATTGTAACGAAACTTGTGCCACCCGGCGATGAGGCAATTGTAAGAGTTGAGTATGAGCCAACTAATGAAGGTTATGAGTATGTAGATAATGCAGGAAATAGCACTATATATCAAATTGTAGACATCATAGACTATATAACAGAATAAGGTAACGGTTCGTATCGGCATGGGTAATATGATTCATGCCGATTTTTTTTCCTTCTTTATATCTACATATTTAATGAAAATAAAAGAAGGAGGAAAATAAAATATGGACCAGGTAAAGTGCGGGAAGGGTATTGAATCCTTGTATAATATTATAGAAGGTACTTATTCAAGGAAATGTCTTATTAATAATCAAACGTTAGATATAAACATTGTGAAAAATCAGGATAGTGAGGACAGCGTTCAATGGAAGATTATTAAAACCGAGAAGAAGATGAAGAAATTCACAGGACATGGAATAAAAAGTCTTTTTCTGAAACTCAATGAAATGTTTACTGAGATGACTTTTCCAATTGTGCCGGAAGTATTGTGTCTTGTTAGGGCTACAAAGAAAGAAGTTAGGTATGTAATCTGTGCAATGGATGATGCGGATCTTGCCAATGGAAGAATTAACTTTGAAGTATTAGACGTGAACGTAACTCCCTATGAGCTTTCAAGGTGCCTTGAGACAAGACTTGCTTTGTATGATGGAAGCAATATATATCCAATCACTGATCAGGCAAAGGCAATGGTCGGACTATATACGGATGCTGTTGCCTCTTTCAAGTCGGTTGCGACTGTACCAATTGGAGCTGCAATGCTTCTTAACGAGAAGATATCAGAACATCGAAAGCTTGATGTCATTTATGAGGACAGCAAAACGAGAATAAAACCGCTCATGAGTGTATGTAGTGAGCAGTTTGTCCAGACCGATCAGGTGAAGTTCATAAAAGATTTTCTTGAGGAAATTCCAAGACAACAGTTGTTTTACTGTGAGAGCGATTGCTATTGGACGATAAGTAATGGAGTGACAAACCTTTATGTGCCTCTTACTGGAATGAATGTTGTCCAGTATTCTTTTGAACCGGTTATACGAATAACCGTTTCTGAGACGCCGGGGGTGAAAAATGCGGTTACACTACTTGCTAAGGTGGGCGAAGGATACGTTTATCTTTGCAGCAATAAGGAAGAGCGGGTCCGCATAAGCAAGAAGAGAAAGTCAGCTCAGGAATCGTATCAGAGTGTGTATTTTGATGGTTTCGTTGAGGAAATGGATAGCTTTGATAAGGTGCTTGATAATGAGATCACACTTTCTGATGATGTAAAAAATAAACTTGCTTTGTGTATCGGTAAAAAGCGGTATGCAAGTGTTATGCCTAAAGTAGTGTCTATGACACTTAGGGAACTTATTAAGACCTCTTACGTGGAACTTCCTAGCAATAGCCAGGTGACAAAACTGATGAAGTTTTACAAGGAACTGGCTTAATATAAATCCACATTGCGACTAATCGCAGTGTGGATTTTTTTTGCGCATAATGAAGGTACATATTTTTCAAAACAAAAAAAGGAGAAGAAAATATGAGAATCACGAACTATAGAATAGAACTTGATGATGAAGACAGAAGAACTGTCCTTGTAAAAGAATGTGCAAAGAATTATCCAGGAATCAATACGTTTAATACGCCTTCCAGTACCTACAAAATGTTTTGTGATGTTTTTCATGCAGATAGGCTTGCAGAGGAACATGTATGGATATTGTGTTTAGATACAAAGTTACATCTTATAGGTGTATTTGAGTTGTCGCATGGTACGTCAAATTGCTCCTTGATCGGTGCACGAGAAATCTTTACAAGGATATGTTTGTGCGGAGCAGCAGCTTTCATAATTGTACACAATCATCCTTCAGGTGATCCGGAGGCATCTGTTCAGGATATTAAACGTACAGAAGAACTTGAGAAAGCTTCTAAAATCATGGGAATCACGCTTTGTGATCATATCATTATAGGAGATGGCTGTTACACATCGTTAAAAGAAATAGGTAGATTGTCATAAGAAAGCCCCGATGTATCAGATAATGCATCGGGGTTTTGACATTCTTGGAGTGTAGCTTTCTTTTTGTGTCTTTATAAATATGAGTTTTTATTTTGTTTGCAGTTTGTTCATATTTTTTTAAATATAAAAAAAAGGAGACATAGTTATGGCAAATGGATATGTAGCTATTACAAATGGAGTAAAAATGATAAAGTATCGTTACTTAAGTAGTAATTCTGAAGTTGATCGTGTTGGATGGACGATTTTACATCATATAATAGAGAAAACCATTGATGCGTATGTAGATGATTCTAAAGATAATTATCGTTGCCCTTATACCAAGTTAGAACGTATATCAACCTTTTGTGAATACGGCTATCTGTATGATGAAAAAACTGGTATTTTGAAAATATATAGACGTGGAGAGTTTATATATAATGTGGATGCAACCATTGAAGAAAGGGAAAAATATTTATTTTTCTTTAAAAATCAAAAAAAAATCACAGATGCATATACCTATCATTGGGAGAAATTATCATTTGATAGAAACAAACTCACTAGAAATGTCGTTGAGGCATTAAATCTGGCGGATATGAAAGAGCTTGTAAATAAGTATGACAAATATAAAGATGATATGTTTATACTCGACGTAAATGATATTGAAATATGGAATCTCGTAAATGATATTAAAACGTGGACATTCTCAAATGCGCCAAGGAAAACACAATACATTAATTATAGGTGGACATTATATATGTCGAAATATTCTGTTGTATTTTATGTTTTTCAAAACATAGAGAATGATTTGTGGGATATTATGATAGAATTGCCATATGACCGTGCTATGATTGCTTCGGGTTGCAAATGTGTATCTATGGCAGCAGATAAAATAAGAGAGATAGTGCACGAAAATCCTAAACAGCTTATGATGATGGCTAAGATTATGAAAATTTTGGAGACTCATTATAATAAAAAGGAGTATCATGAACTTGAAAGTCTAATAGTCAGCCTGCCTGATCTATGGGAGATTGAACCATGGTATACAGCTTGCGATCAATTTACAATTGATAATATCAAGGATTTTTACTCAAGGCAGATGTAGGTATTGTATTATTTTGAATTAGAACACAGCGAAATTCGCTGTGTTCTTTTTGTGTCTATCGTCTATAAGACAATTCAGAGTATGTCCATTTTATTTTGTATATATTCTTATTCATATTTTGTGAAAATAAAAAAAAGGAGGTCATGTTATAACTAGAGGATATGTTGTTATTACATGCGGAAAAAAGGTAAAGAAATATGGTTATTTGAATAGTGATGCCTACGAATCTTGGTATGGTAAAAGAATTCTACAGGCAATCATAGATGGTAATATTGACAGATATGTCGATAATATCATAAAGGATAACCATGCATGCTATGGAGATGAAGAACCAAATCCTGAGTTTACGTTGAGCTGGATTAGAAAGGATCAAAGTAATAAGGATTGGGGAAAGTATGATTTTTGTGAGTATGGCTATTTGTACAATGAGAATAATGGTGTTCTGCAGGTTTATAACTTGGGTAAGTTAATATATAAAATTTCTGCAGAAGAAAGAGAGAAATACTTGTATTTCTTTACAAACCACCAGGAGATAGTAGAAGTCTGCATATATGATCCGGTAATGCTAAATTATAACGAGAAAAAACTTACCAGGAAGATCATTGAATCGTTCACAATTGATGATATGAAGAAACTTGTGAATAGATACCAGAAAGAAAAAGATTCTATGTATGTTCTTGACACAGGAAACGTTATCGCTGCGGGATACACACGGGAATACCCATGCTACAGTAGGACACTGAGATTACACAAATGTTCGCCAGATTCTGGACGTAGACATTGTATAACATTCTACGTAGGAAAAGACGCTCTTACGAATAAGTGGGAAGTTTTGGTACAGCTTCCATTTTGCCGTACAGTAATTTCTTCGGGATATGGAAGTGAAAGATCCTCGACTAATGCACTTAGATCCATAATTAAGGAAAATATACCAGGACTTATGAGAATGTCTGAGATTATGGATAGCATAAAAGAGTGTATATCAAAAAATTATCGTGATGAGCTTCATAGTCTATGCGTTTGTCTCCCAGAGCTTTGGAAAGAAAGACCATGGTATACGGCGAGAGGTGCGTTTTCCGTAGAAATAATAAGAGGTTATTATTGGAAAGGGTTGTAGAGATATTAACATAATTTTAGAAAATTAGGACACAGCGAAAATTCGTTGTGTTCTTTTTTTTTTACATCTGTTCAGTATGAACAAAGGTTTTTTTGTATCTTATGAGTCCGCCATATTTATTTTATAAAAAATACAAAGGAGGATGTGTAATGAATACAGTATATGTTGTATACGAGGATTGGAGGGATAGAGAATATCCACCAGAAATCCTTGGTGTCTATGCTGACAAGCGTGATGCAGCTATAAGGCAGAAAAAGCGAATAAAAGAGCTTGCAAGAGAAGGAGTTGACGAGGAATCTGTTATTATACGGATCAATGAGTCAGTAGTAGAACATACCCTAAAAAAGAAGAATTTCTACAAGCTGGCCCAGTTAATTAAACTCGCTGCCGAAGATATCAGTAGGGAGGATGAGTATTGCAAGACAGAAGATGTGACTATGATGTTGGGCATGACAAGATCAGATTCCGTTCCCGGAATTATTGAGGTTAAAGATGACTCTGGTTATAGGTCAATAGCAATAGGAGATACAAGAGGGACTGTGTCGCTTGACACTGGAAAGCCTGATATAGGTATCAAGCATAAAGGATATATGCTGATATATTCTGAAAACTGCAACTATATAGGGGAAAAGGACGTATGGAAATATAGATGTTTCCCTCCTGTAAAAGAGATTTCAGAGAGATTGTATACAGTAGCATGTTACGAATCCCTTATACCTTCATGTATCAATTGTGATAGTGGTGAGTATTGGTATGATAACAATACAGAGGAAAGTAGAAGATACCTTGGGGATTTTGTAAGAGAGTGCGCAGAACGTATAGGAAGCGATCCTAGAACTGCCAGGGAGATATTCAATTCATGGACATAATATTCCTTCTCTTTTATACTTGTTTTGTACACAGCGGTTACTAATTGTGATCGCTGTGTATTTAATATGATAATGTTTTTTGCTCATATTTATTGTGTCAAAAATTTTTCCATTTAAGTCTCCTGCCTAGATTTCAACAGATCTAGGCAAGCAGGGTGCGTTTTCTTTCTGCGTACCCTGTTTTTTTTTATTTTATCTGAACTGCATATTTTAGATACAAATAATTACAAAAAGAGGAGAGGTGTTCAGTGTCCAGTTATTGCCTCTTCAAGAAGGAGGAAATTATGAAGAAAATTATAATAGCAATAGCAGGTGCAATAATGAGTTTGATGATGTTTGGAGCAGTTATCAATGTAAACGCATTAGGAGATGACAATATAACAAGAAGTCAAATCAACGAAGTGAAGCTTGTTGATTTGATTGAGTCCGAGGACAGTATGGATGTTGGTATCGGCGCATCTCAGCAGGCAATAGATACTGTTAAGGCTCAGATAAGTGAACCTACAACAGTTACAGAGTTAGTAGAGCTATTTTTGCAGTCTGATCCAGACTACGCAAAAAGGGCTTTTGCGAAATATGGATATACCATATTAAACGACTAACTGTAAGATGGACACTGAAAAAGAAGGCACACCTGAGAGGGTGTGTCTTTTTGCGTATATAAACGGAATTCAGTTCCCTTTTTTTGAATGTCCAAAATTTAATTAACGACATATTTATACCATGATGGAAAGAAGGTAGAGTTATGTCGATAATAGCTGTAGTTGTATTGGTTATAATAGCAATAGTGCAATTTGTAAACAGCATAATTTCATTCAAGGATGGCGAAAATACCCAGCCTCTGATTTCTTTGTGCAGATTGCTTTTGTGTATTATCATTTGTATAATTATTGTATTCAAAAAATTATAAAAGAGGGTAAAGTGTGAATACAATAACTTATGTAGAACAACTTTGGAATACGATTGAAACTGAGTATAAGGGAAAGACCAGATTACTATTTTCAGGAAATAGGACTGCTAAATGCAGTTTATCATTGACGGGCAAGTTTATAGTGATCGGCAAGTGGTATTGTGAGATGATACGACAAAAATCTGGTGATGAGTTAGCAGGTATGGTGATACTGCATTCCCTAGGGCATGAACTAACTCACAAAAAGGATAGATATTATTTCAAAAGTGCTTTCCCTGTAAATAAAAAATATTCGGTGATTAGTAAGATAAATGAAGTGCATGCTGATTACGGCGGTGCAGCAATGATTAAACTATCTAAAAAGAACTTTGTCTGTGTTATGGAAGCAAAGTGGGGAGATGGATCGGGCAAAATCACTTCAACTCATCCATCACACAAACAGCGCATAGAGTATGCTAAAATGGGAAAGTTTGATGATAGACTCGTCTACAAAATCTGTATAGATAATAATTACGAATGCACCGAAGAACTTTGCAAATTATACAAAGACATAGAATTGGAGTAAGAAAATATGATATTGACTATATTGCTAATGACATTGATGGTTTTGACTGTAATCAGAATTGTAAGAGATGTGATATACTTTCGTAAAGAGCCTTGGGTATACAACGATGACAAAGCAAGAGAGAGGGTGTTTGAAGCGATATTTTATGAAAAGTGGAATATTCTGAGTCTTATTTGTATTTGTATGATTATGTTCGACTCTGTTTTATTCTAATTGTGTATACTCAAATTTGAGTCATTTAGAAATATTCTTTAGTAAAAAACACTCCATCGGCATTTATGTTATTGTATATAGTGAAAATTGTATTTTACGGAGGAATTTACAATGACATTTTGGAAGTATGTAGAAAGAAGTAATAGCGGAGAGTAGATTTTCCCTCTTGTTGTAAATAGTAAAATAAAAAACATACGGAGAAATCTTGTTGCATAAGCAGTGGCAATAAGATTATAATAAATGTAAAGAAAACAAAAAATAAGCTATGGAACTATAGATTATAACAAGTGAATTAAAAATTGGATAATTTGAAAGGAGGAGTTGTCAATGGGAGCAACAGCAACAGTAAAAAAATCAGATTTTATAGATGCAATAGAAGAGAATCAGAAGGATGTCCGTAAGATGGTAATGGACAGTTACCGTGATATTGAAAAGAAAAAAGGAAGAGATTACAAAGAGTTTTTTGCAGAATTAGAAAGTAGGTACAGGAATGCAAATGTATAAAGTTATGATACTTCCTATGGCAGAGGAGGATATCATGAATAATACGGATTATATTGCGTTTGAGAAAAAAGCACCTGAAACAGCGTTAGAATTGGCAATGGGGTTTCGTAACACCATTGCCAAACTTGAGTTTATGCCTAAACAGCATGAATTGGACGAGGATGAAGAATTAGCGGCGCAAGAAATCCGGAAGTGCTATTATAAAAACTATAAGATATATTTCTTTATAGATGAAAGTGTTAGAACAGTATACGTGCTGAGAGTCTTACATATGCTGGTGAATGCAAAACCATTGTTACTGAATAAATTTATTTGAAAATCCCTCTTATGTTGAAGTAAGCCAACAGAGGCAATGCCATTGAGCCAAGTGTTCGATAAAGTCAACTTATAAAACCAATCTAACACCATAAAAAAGGGCTGTGGATTTCCCACATTCCTTTTTTTATGCATGATTTTCACTTTTCACTATTTTCAACTTGTCTCACATGATGTATACTCAGGCTTGGGAGTTGTTTCGATTATACTTGTAATGGTGGATTTTATAGCTGCGTTTATTTTGTATAAAGAATGTCGTATCAGGGATTTTTCGGTTATTTTTTCTCTGTGCAAAAATTATATTTATGCCGAGTGTGTTAATATATCATTAGGATACATATTAACGAAATAATCGAAATTAATGAAAGGAGAAAAAGATTATGGATAAGAAGAAAATTACAATAATTGTATCTGTTACAGTTGCAGCAATCGTTGCTATCGTACTTGCATTCACGCTTACAAGCTGTACAAAGGGTAAGGATGATAAGGTTGCGATGACGACAAAGGCTACTACAGAAGCCACAACGAAGAAGGCTGCAAAAGCTACAACAAAGGCTACTACAGAAAAGGCAACTAAAACTACAGAAAAAAAGACAACAGAAAAGAAAACGACAGAAAAGGTAACAGCAGGGAAAACTACTAAGGCAACCACAACTGCTGAAAACACTACCACAGAGCAGCAAACATGGGAAACTACAACTCATGCACCGACAGAAGCTCCTTACATTCCAGACACGGAAGCACCTACGGCAGCACCGACAGAAAGAAGAACAGAGACTCCGGCAACAACCACGGCAGCACCGACCACTACAGAGGCAGCTACCACACAGCATGTACATGACTGGGAAGTGCTTAGCCAGGAAACAGAGGATCATGTATATTGTAATACGTGTGGGGCGGATATTACTGCAAGTGGAATGAGTGTAAGTGATCATTGTAGAGCTTCGGGTACGCATAAAATCATGGTGGGTGATACACCTTTTGAAGTATACAATTGCGAAGGCGGGTCACACGATGAGCCTGTTGTTGTATCGACTACATGGGAATGCCTTGATTGCGGTAAGACAGTTACCACCAGTGGAGAAAGCAGACCTTAGAGTTTAAAACACAATCAACATTCGATCTGAATTTATAAAACAGTCAATTCAAGAAAAAGAATTGGCTGTTTTTTTGTACTCTAAATTCTTTCATATTTGTCTACTGAGAGGGACTTTGGGGATTGCTTCTTTTTAAGGTCTCTAAACGGAACTTATTTCCATTTTATTTTCGCTTTTCGCAAGGTTTTGCGTTCATGATAGACAAATATTATAGAAAGGAAGAAGTAGGTTATGAAAACAAGGGAAAGATTAAGGAACATAGGAAAAAGGTTGTTAGCCTCGGCTATGGCGCTTTCGATGTGCTTGTCACTCGTCCCTGATGTAAGTGTATCTGCTGCCGACGATTCAGCATCTTATACGGTAACACTTGGTGACGCTGATGGTGGTCAGGTAGAGTTTTACAATTCAGAAAGCGGTACTACAGAGAGTGTGACCGATAAGCAGTATGCAGAAGGTGATACTGTAGAGGTAAAGCTTACAGCAGACGATGGGTATTCCATTGGCGGTTTCGTTATCAATGATACTGATGGCGCTGAACTTTACTCAGACGATACAAGTGATGATGTATTTGAGTTCACTATGCCTGAGATGGATATTGTTGTCGGAGGAAAATTTACAAAAAGCGACACAGAAAGTACAGAAGAGGCAGAGGACACTCAGGACAATGCCGATTACAAGACGTATACCATAGAGGGTACTTCTATTCAGATCCAGGGACAGCAGAGAAGTGACGATCCGGTATACTATGCTGCAATGAAAAAGTATGTAGATGATTTCCTGAGTAAAGATGGTACGACTTCAGGTGTTGAGTTCGCATCGACATATAAAGATGGAAAAGCGGTGCTTAACTGGTGTCCGTCAACACATCTAAATGGCACAAATGGAGGCAGGGCTCATTGTTCTGATCTTGTTGGATATGCATGGAATTCATCCACTTTATCTGCGAAGCATAAAGCTGCATCCTGTGAAGTGTCAGATGTATTTAATGCCATAAAGAAATCCAGCTCTTATTTCAAAGTCGTGTATCAGAACTCTGGCTCATCAAATGGCAAGGTCTATCTGCAGAAAGGTGACATCCTCTTATTCAGCACTGATGGCAAAGGAAAGGTTACTTTCGATGAAAGTGGAAACGCATCCGGCGGAACCCATATAGCCTTTGTGTATGATATAGATTCTGATGGAACTATCTGGATAGCTGATTGCAATGGAAACATGGAAGGTGAAGGTCAGGGAAGGACGGGTGTAAGAAATCTTGGTCAGGTCAATGACCTTACAGTGGATATAGAAGATTCTGAAGATAGTGAGGAAAGCGGAAATGATACCAATGATCTTGTAATAGATATGGAAGCTTCCCCACTTGGCAAGTATATCTCCGTGCTCAGGTATCAGGCGCCGATAGTGCATGCCTTTAAGATAACAAAGACAGATGGCGGAAGCACAATAAAGTATAATACTTATACTACAAAAGACGGTACAACTTCGGTTACAAAAACCGGTACGGTCAGCTGCAAGCGTATAGCCTCAACAAACAAAGGGTATGGTAAGCTTACTGATGCCAGATTTGAAGTAAAGACAGCAGATGGAAAAGCCGTAACTGTGTATACGGATGCAGACTGTACCAAGAAAGCTGCAAGCACAAAGCTTAAAGCAGGAACTACCTATTATATAAAGGGAGCAAAGGCGGGAACTAAGTATACGGTATCCGAGTCTGTAACTCCTAAGGGATGGCAAACTGCAGCAGATAAGAAGTTTAAACTTGTGGATGATAAGACAGCCTCAGTAACACTTGTAGATACATTTAGCGGTGATCCTGTGGCACTTAAATTGAAGAAAAAGGGAGCTACAAAGGATGAACCACTTGCGGGAGTAAAGTTTAAGCTCACCGACGACAGCACTATAAATACTAATGGGGCTCACAGATCCTGGATATTCCAGACGGATGAAAAAGGTGAAATTAATTTTTCTGATCCTAAGTTTATAGTAAGTGGAACAGCTTTTATGACTGATGATAAAAAATATATTAGATATTATGCCGGCACTTACACCTTATCCGAGGTTGCCCCTCCTGCTGGATATCTTGTTAAGGGAAATTACCTTGCTATGCAGAACGGCAGTGTGATCAGTTCGGATTCATTTGATAAGACAAGTTCATCGGATAATAATATACTTACATTCAAGGTTACTGTTGGTACGAATGGACAGGCAAAGGCTGAGATAAATAATGTTTCTCTCACAAATGCATCTGTAAGTATATCCAACACCCAGAGGCCATATTCATTCTCCATCAGCAAAAAGGATGCGACATATGATTATGACAACAAAGAAAACCATAAGATAATAACAGATACAATATCATCAAATGGCACAAAGACTGCAGGCAGCACTAACTGTGACAATATATCAGCAACGAATGCTGCAGGCGGATATGAAAGACTGGACACTGTAAGGTTCACTGCAAAAGCGGGTACAAAGACTATCCCTGTATATTCGGATGAGGATTGTACAAAGCAGGTCACAGGCGGTCTTGAAAGAGGAAAGAAATATTACGTAGCAGAAAATGACATCAAGGCAAACGGATATAAGGTAACTGTAAGTGAGTCAATTGTCCCTGCAGGATGGAATAAGAGTGCAGATAAGACAGTGACATTAAAGAGCAATGCAAACACGGCTGTAAACTTCTCAGATAAGTTCAGCGGAGCAGCACTCAATCTTACACTTACAAAGACAGATAAGCACAGCAACAAGATCGAAGGCGCTTTATTTACTCTTACTGATAACAGTACATTAGGACGAAAATGGATATTTAAGACTGACAAAGATGGCAAGATCAATTTCTCAGATCCTAGTTACCTTGTAAGAGGTACAGCGTTCTATACAAATGCAGATAAGACAAAACTTCAGTTCTTTGGTGGAACATATACACTGACGGAGACAAAGGTTCCTTCGGATTATATGATCAAGGGAGACTGTACCTTAAAGGTTGGCACAGAGACACTAAAGACCAAGCAGGCGTTTGAAGGAAGCAGTGCGGTACTTGCTACCATAGTCATAAAGCCAAAGACAGATGGCACAGGAACGGCTTCTGTAAGCATTGATAATATAGAAGTAACCAACACTGCAAGGGGAGTGGTAAACGTAAGAAATGAAATAAAGCCTCATCCGTTTACTATAGAAAAGACAGATGCAACAGATGCTGCAAAGTATACTATAAAGACATATGCAGATGGCAAGGTGACATCAACAGGTAGTAAGAGCTGTGATGAGATAGCGTCAGGCAATAAGATGTACGGTCGTCTTTCATCTGCTGCGTTTACAATAACAGATGAAAGCAGCAATGCTAAAGTTGTTTATGATGACGCAGATTGTACTAAGAAGCATTCCGGAAACCTCAAAGCAGGAGTTACCTATTATATGAAGGATACACCTGCCGGATCGAAATTTACTGTAACTGAGACATCACCTAAGGGATGGAGTGGTACAGGAGATAAGCAGACTCTTACCCTGACTGTAACAGGCACACCTAAGGTATCATTTACTGATAGATTTTACGGAACAGAACTTAAGCTTTCACTCACAAAGCAGAATGATGTAAGCGGAAAGCTTGCAGGTGCAGTATTCAGACTGAGATCCTCTGATGGAACAAACAGCTCTGATTATGTATATATAACAGATAAAAATGGTATCATAGATTTTTCAGACACAGCGTACCTCAGATCGGGAGAAGTTATTCTTGATGAGGCAGGAAAGATCCAGTTCTTTGCGAGCAATTACACTCTTACAGAGATAAGTGCTCCTGCCGGATACAAAACATCCGGATGGTATATCACATCAAGTGATGACACAAAGATTAAATTCAGTGGTAAGGTTTGCGATTTCAATATCACTTCAGGATCTGACGGACATGCAACAGCAAAGATTGGTAGTCTTATTCTTGATAATGAGAAGATGACCGTTGTAGATGCAGCGAAGCTCATGGGCTTTAAGATAAACAAGACAAACGTTGATACTGATGATAACACCTTAGAGGGTGGTATGACAGATTATACAACAGGTTTTGAAGTCATCTATGTTGGCCGTGAAGGAGATAATGATGATTCATATGCATGGATTGATTATAACGGCAACGGAGAGTATGACGGAGCTTCAGAAAGAGTAGCAAAGGGAGCGAATGTAAAGGATCCTGAAACAGGAAACAATACATGGCTTACTGATAAGAATGGACTCTATGAGTGTGCTGCAATCCTTCAGACCGGAACATATGAAATAGTAGAGACAGTTCCACCTATAGGAATGCTTGCAGACAGCGAGTATGACAGATTCGATATCACATTCCCGGATAAGTGGGAGAATATAAACGATAAGGACATCATTGACCTTACAAAGACACCTCTTGCAAACTCAATGATAAGAGGCGGTGTCACAGGATATAAGTACGATTATGACACACTTCTTAAGGAAGCCATGGCGGGAAGTTCATTTGACGGTATCGAGTTCTGGATAAAGAATGTAAATGACCATGACGTATGGCTTGACACAAACGAAGATGGTGTAATAACTGATGATGATTACAAACTGACTGCCGGAGATGAGTACAAGATAGCTACACTTGAAAATGGCAATACAGAGTTTTCAACATCACCTGCATTCCTTCCTTATGGTGATTATGTACTTTATGAGAGACAGGGAAGCAATGACACATATATCATCCCTGACAAGTACAGCAAGGAGGGCATAAGCTTTTCAATAAAGAATGACCTTGAGTACCAGATGTTTGTGCTTGATGCGGATGAGGATGAACTTACCGGAGATCTCAAGACAAAGTACGGTCCATATATGACGAGTATCAGTTCGCACTTTGCAGATGGCTCAAAAATGGATGTAAAGCGTAATGTGACATTTACAGCGCTTGGCAATGACAATGTATTTGCAAATAAGGTAAACAGGCATGGCGTTGCTATAATAAAGTATGACTCTGATGAGCATGCGGATGCAGCATATAGCGAGACACTTCCTACACCACAGGGCGATGGAAAGCTTATCGGTGCAGAATACGAAGTCATCAATATGAACAACGGCGCTATCATGGTAGATACCGATAACGACCATAAGGGTGACACAAAGATAGAGAAGAATGGTGTATGTACAGTACTTAAGACAGTGCTTGACGATGAGACTGGCCTTGAGTATGCAGCAACAAATACAACATTCCTTCCTGCAGGAACTTATAAATTAGTCGAGAAAACACCTTCTGTCGGATACCTTAACAGTACCGATCGAGGCGGTATAGTAAGTCATTCATACGAAGTAAAGGATGATGGTGCATATCTGCTTTATGGAACATCAGATAAGGCACTCACTGCATTAAAACAGATCGTTACAGATAAGTACCCTAACACTGTATTTGATGGACATACACATGAGATCAAGTGGATAGAGAAAAAAACAGACGTATTTGCCGAGCCTATTATGCGAGGACAGGTTTCTATAAAGAAGAATGATGCTGACAGGAAAGAGCATAAGACTGGTACAAACAGCATGTTCAAGGGCGATTACGATTCAAAGTACGCCCAGGGTGATGCATCATTTGCTAATGCTGTATATAACATTTACAACATTTCAGATTCATATGTGTACACTAAGGGTACAAACGGAAATACAACCCTTGAAAGATATGAGAGTGGTAAGACCGCATTCGCTAAGCTTACAGGTATTGATACTGAAAGCCTTGAATATACAAATGGAGTTTGTGAGCAGACATTTGATGCAGTATTTACCGATAAGACTGCAGAAAGCATTAGAAGCGGTCTTGCAGCAAATATATGCTATACACTTACCACAGACGGAAACGGCAATGCATCTACAGATAAGGGAGCACTTCCATATGGAACATACCTCATCTTAGAAAAGACTCCATCAAAGGGTTATAGAAACACATCAAGTGATGGAGGCTGTATAGCAAAGATAGTAAGGATCAGGGAAGAAAACGAAACTGTTGATGTAAATTACGATGCAAAGTCTACAGACAGGGGACTTTATGAGTCTGTAATCAGAGGTGGCTTTGAAGTTTACAAGTATGATGAGGAAACACTTATGAGTGTACCACAGGGAACCGCAAACCTTGCCGGTTCGTTTGAGGTAATAAACAGAAGTGAGTCTTATGTATGGGTAGACAGTAACGAGGATGGCGTGCTTTCAGACGATGAGTATTACGAGCCAGGCGCAGTTGTATTCACATTCAAGACAGATGCGAAGACAGGAAGGTATACATCAAGTAACAGGCTGCTGCCATATGGTACTTATGAGATACATGAGACATATCCGCCATACGGATATCTGCATTTAAGTGATATCAATCCTAATACTTCAGTATTCTTCAACGTAAGAGAAGATGGTAAGATCGTAAGTGACGGATGGTTTTATGACAAGGATGGCAATAAGGTAGAGTCATTTACTCATTACGCTCCTGTTAATGCTTTCGATGAGAATGGAAAGAGGATTACAGAGAAAGAACTTGCCGGGGAAAAGAAAGAAGTCACAGATGCAAGACTTATCATTTATAACTATGTAATGAGAGGCGACCTGTTCTTTGAGAAGAAGAGCGGAATCGACAAAAAGAAGATGGCATTTATACCATTCCTTATGAAGTCATATGACGAAGATGGAAATGTAATTGAAAGCCATATTATTTTCACGGACCAGAACGGCGATTTCAACACATGTGCTGATTATGTAGATCACACATACAAGACGAATGCCGGTGATGAACTTTACGATTATCTCATGGAATATGCTAAGGCATACGATGATGAGGATGAAGATAAGATCGCAGAACTTGATGCACAGTATAAAGACCTGACTGCCGGACTTGCAAAGGGTGTTGGAACATGGTTTGGCCTTAATACAAAGGTAAGTGATAACCTTAATAGACAGGGAAATCTTGATAAGGTGCTTTCACAGACCGGAGCACTTCCATTTGGCACATACACAATTGAAGAGCTCAGATGTCCTAATAATAAGAACTATGACATGGTTTCAGATACTATCATCGTAGATACAGATGCATGTGAAACTGATGCTGTGACAGATCCAGAGAGTTTCAAGGAACATAAGATGCACAGCACGATCAACTTTGGTACTATATACAACACTGTAAAGGGTCTTGAAACAGTAGCACTTACACAGAAAGAGCAGAGCCACTACAGCTATGCTTACTCAGATCTTGTTATTATAGACAAGGTTTCATATGAAGGACTGGTTCCGGGAACAAAGTATAAGATGGTAGCCGAGCTCCACGATGCAGTTACTGGTGAGATACTTCAGGACAACTGGGGTAAGGATGTCCGTGTAGAAAAGGAATTTACTGCAAAGCTCACAACAGGTAGTCTTGATATGAACATCGAGTATGATGCATCGGATTACAAGAATGGCGGAAGTATTGTAGTATTTGAGTATTTGTACGACCTTGACAGTGGTCTTGAAAGCCCTGTAATGAAAGAAGCGAATATAAAAGAGATGGATCAGCAGATTCATTTTCCAACAATTGATTCATTGCTTCTTCCTGAAGGATCAGAGCAGCATATGATCAAGGCTGACGAAGACCTGAGTCTTGTAGATACAATATCTTACGAAGGGTTTGAGCCTGATAAGACATACGTGATCGAAGGTGTGCTTATGGATGGCGAGAATGTGACTGAGGCAGCAGATGATGATGACGAGAGCATCAAGGCAGAAATTTACGAAGAGACTGACGAGCTTAAATATAATAAGAACGGAGAGCTCATCTTTAAACCAAAGGCTTCAGAGGGAACATTCAAACTTTCATATAAGTTTAATGGAAAGACACTCTCCGGAAAAACTCTTGTTTCTTATGTAGAAGTAAAGAAGAATAGAGAAACGATAGCAGCACACAAAGATATTGCTGATGAGGATCAGACGGTTTATATACCGGGCATAAAGACAACGGCACTTGATAAGGCGACCGGAACTCACATGATAATTGCAGATGGCATAGCCGAAGTAATTGATACCGTTAAGTATAGCGGTCTGCAGCCTGGATTTGCTTATGATGTTAAGGGAACACTCATGGATAAGAATACAAATGAGCCTTTACTCATAGACGGCAAGGAAATAACAGGTTCAGCGAGCTTCACTGCAGAAAATACAATGGGAACTGTTGATGTTACATTTACATTTGATGCAAGTGCAATAATCGGAAAGAGTCTGGTTGTGTACGAGGACCTTTATCTGAATGGTGAGATTATAGCGGATCATCGTGATATTGATGATGAGGAACAGACTATATACACAGCAAAGATAAGCACTGTTGCAAAGGACAGTGAAAGCGGTCTGAAACTTATAAACCCAGATGGAACAGTATCAATTACAGATATTATTTCATATGAAAACTTCATTCCTGAACTTACCTATGTATTTAAGGGACGTCTTGTTGATATTGCAACAGGAGAAACACTTAAGGATAAGGACGGAAACGATGTTGTATCAGAAAATGAAGTAACTCCTAAGGAGAAAGATGGAACTACTGATGTAACCTTTACTTTTGAGGGTTATACGGAGCTTGAAGGAAAGAACGTTGTTGTTTTTGAGGATGCTTATTTAAAGAAAGCCGATGGATCTTTGATCTTGGTAGCAAGTGAGATCTCCCTTGACAATGAGGATCAGACAGTATACTTCCCGGAGCTTCACACAACTGCATTCTCAAATGATACAAAGATAAACGTTGCAAAGGCAGGAAAGGCAGAAATAGTAGATACTGTTGCATACTACAATGTACTGCCGAATATACCGTATAAGGTTGTTGGTACACTTATAGACAAGGATACAGCAAAGGCTGTCACAGTCGATGGAAAGGAAGTAACAGCAGAAGCAGAGTTTACTCCTGATAACAGCTATGGAACAGTAGATGTTACATTCAAGTTCGATGCAAGCGATCTTTCAGGAAAGACACTTGTTGCATTTGAAAAGCTCTATGTTGTAAAGGATAAAGATGTTTTGGTTAAGAGTCATGAGAAAATTGATGATGAGAAAGAAACTATTTATCTTCCTAAGATCGGCACCACGGCGACAGATGCTAAAACAGGACTTCACATTGCAAATGCAGATGAAGACATTACCATAAATGATGAGATTGCATATGATAATCTTGTTCCTGGATATGAGTATACATTTGTCGGACAGCTTATAAACAAGAGTACAAAGGAGCCGATAAAGCTTACAAACGGAACAAGTTTTGATGAAACAGCACTTGAACATCCAATGGAGACTGAGATTGCGGTTTCAGATAAGCTGAATGGAAAGACAAAGCCAGGTGCAAGCGAAAATGCGGACACATCTGATGATGCAAAGAATGATGCAAATGCTGATAATACAGGCTCTTCTAAGTCAGTAGAAAGCACTGCCGGAGGAACATATGTGATCAAGAAGTTCACACCGACATCTGCAAACGGTAAGGTCGAGATGACATTTGTTTTCGATGGACGTGAATATGCAGGTGCTACAGTTGCTTTTGAGTCTGTGTATGCAAATGGATATTTAGTTGCAGAACACAAAGATCTTAATAGCGATACGCAGACTGTGACCGTACCTAAGATAAAGACAAATGCTACAAATAAAAAAGATGGAACTCACTATGCAAGCGGTGAAAAGACAACCATCGTTGACCGTGTAAGCTATACAGGTCTTATCATAGGTAAGGAATATGAGGTCAAGGGAACACTCATGGATAAGGAAGCAAATAAGCCGTTGCTAATTGATCCAAAGAAGGGTGAAACAGCCGGAAATACAGTAACAGCTTCAAAGAAGTTTACTGCAGATAAGAGTGACGGCTACACTGATCTGGAATTTACATTTGATGCTAAGCTGCTCTGTGGCAAGACTATCGTTGTCTTTGAAGACATATATCACGAAGATAAGCACGTTGCGTCGCATCGAGATATAAATGATTCAGACCAGTCAATCCATGTAGTAGGAATTAGTACAACGGCACTTGACGAAAATACTAAGCAGCATGTTGCAATAAATGGCAAAACAGTCATCGTAGATACAATTGAATATGATGGCCTTATACCGGGATGTGAATATGTACTTTCTGGAAAGCTTATGGATAAAAAGACACAGAAAGCTGTAACAAACGGAAACAATACATCTGCTATAAAGAGTATTGCAAATAAGGTGACAGGAAAATCTAATGAATATGTAAGCGAGATCAAGTTTACTCCGGCTGCAGCTAAGGGCAGTGTAACGGTTAAATTTGAGATCGACACAACAGGTCTTGCAGGCAAGAGCATAGTAGTTTACGAAAAGCTTTACGCTAATGGTAAACAGATAGCTAAGCATGAAGATATAAACAGTGCGGATCAGACCGTAACTGTGGTTAGCATCAAAACCAAGGCTTATGATAAGTCCACAAAGGGCAAGTCAGTGGCTTATGGAGAAAAGGTGACGGTAACTGATACCGTTACATATACAGGCCTTGAGCCAGGCAAGAAGTATTCACTCACCGGAAAACTTATGGATAAGGGTACAAAGAAGGCTATAAAGCTGATATCTGGCGACAAGAATAGCAAGACAGATAGTAACACTGTTACAATTACATTTGTTCCTAAGAAGGCTGATGGCACGGTTGACATGAACTTTGTTATAAGCACTAAGGATCTTTCCGGAAAGAGTCTCGTTGCTTATGAGTATCTGAAGCTTGACAATAAGGTTATTGCAAAGCATGAAGATATAAACAGCTCAGATCAGACTGTTACAGTACCGGGTGTTTCAACTAAGGCTACTGTGGATGGAAAGAAGAAAGCAAAAAAGAGTTCAAATACAGTAATAGTTGATACCGTAAGCTATAATAACCTTGAAAAGGGTAAGTCATATACTCTGAAGGGTGTTCTTATGGACAAGAAGACCGGTAAGTCTACAGGCGTTACAGCTGAGGCTAAGTTCACAGCAAAGAAGTCTGATGGCACGGCTGAAGTTAAGTTTACGATAGATACTACAAAGTATGATGAACTTGTAGTATTTGAGGAGCTTTACTACGGCAAGACTCTCATCGGAGAGCATAAGGATATAAATGACAAAGCCCAGACCGTATCATTTAGTGATACAGACACTCCTCCATCAAGAGTTCCTACAGGTGTAAGTGCAATGCTGATAGTATTGCTTGCAATTATGCTGATAGGTGGCGGAGCAGGTATATTCTTCTTCAAAAAGAAGATCAGATAAGCTAGTTTCATAACCTTTCATAATATATTGAGGCGTCCCGGCATGTCCGGGGCGTTTCTTTTTATGAAAAAATGTGAAGCCATATAGAAATGCGAACATCAAATATATTTCTTTTATGTTTTTTCTTCATATTTTAATTGAAAAATTAAAAAAGGAGAAAAAACAAATGAAAGATTTTATTTTAGGATTAATAGTTTGTATAGCTATTGCAGTTCTTGTGGTAGGTTGTACTCAGCAGGGTATGACAAAAGATATGGGAGGTTCAACAACAATAGAACTTGAACCGAATACAAAACTGGAAGAGATCACATGGAAAGATAACTCTCTCTGGTATTTAACCAGGCCGATGACAGATGATGATGTGGCAGAAACACATACTTTTCGGGAAAGCTCTGAGTATGGCGTTTTCGAAGGAACTGTAACGATAATAGAAAAAAAGACAAAATAGAAATGTGCCTTGGTATGATTTACCAGGGCATTTTTTGTGTTGAATCCAGAATCAATGTTTGCAAAAACGGAATTTATTTCCTTTTATTTCCTCTTTTTATTTTGATATTAATCACCATATTTTTATTATCAAAAAAAATAAAAAAAGGAGAAAACATAATATGGAATTTACAATGAACGAGCTTATAGATGAGCTCAAAAGAAGAGGATTTGAAGCTAGAGAGATTGACACTGTCAAGAATGGTGTTAGAAAGCATGGCATTGTTGTAAAAATAGGAGATGGATCTGTATGTCCTATATTTTATGCGGATGATATGAAACATTTCCCTATGCAGGAAGTTGTTAATAAGATTGTATCAGCACTTCCTAGTATAGAGGAAAAGAGTAAAACTCCATTTCTTGAGATGATTTCTGACTGGGATTATGTGAAAGATCATATAATCTTATGTCTTCAGCATGGATCTACTGAAGGGGTTTTTAAGTGGAATCTTTTCGGAGATCTTGAACTTTTCTTAAGGATAAAGCTTTGCGAAGACCCAGATAGCCTTGTGTCTGTTAAGGTCAGGAATGAGTATCTGGCATTTTGGGGAATAGATCCTGATACCTTGTATTCCGTTGCATTGGAAAATACTGTCAAGGAAACAGAGATTCTAACAATGGCCGAGAAATTAGGTGCTGATTTCCCAGGCATGGATGACATGGTCATTATAACGAACAAGTCCGGTATTAACGGAGCTGCTTGTATTGTTGATGATCATGTAACAGAATACTTAGAAAAGAAATTTGGAAGTGAGTATGTACTTCTTCCAAATTCTATTCATGAATGGTTAGCTGTGGCATATGATCCTGATGGGGATTATGATGGAATGGTTAGAGATTCTAATATGTCAGATGCCGTAGACCCTGATTTGGTTCTTTCTGATCATGCTTACCATATTAAGGATAGAGAAGTTGTAAAAAGAGAGGGCATTGCATAAAAATTGCTTTGTTACCTCAAGATAAAGAAAGATACCGGTATCTACAAATATAGATGCCGGTATTTTTTTTATGATGAGATAGAACATATTTGAGATATAAAAATAAAAAAGGAGAGTATATGATATGTCAAAAAAGAATAAAGAAGTTGCAATGGCTATTGCAGCAGATAGGAGAAATGACGCCTTTTCGTTTGAAAATATTGGATTTGAGAAGGCGGTGAAAAAAGCCGGAAGAAAAATGTATAAGAAACTGAAAAAGATGAGCAGAAATGGAAACTTCCATGATCTGCTTAGGGATTTGCTTTTCAGTTATTCGGGCGAATTCTTGGAAAGCCGAGAGAGCGCAGCGTTTGATGCGTTTCTTGTAACGGTAGCCGGTGATTCAGTAGATGGCTATTTTTCAAGGGTAAGAAGTACTGGAATATCGGAATTTGTAATTGTTTCAAATAATGTTTCCTGGAATCATGATTTCACGTATAAAGATAAATGGTTGCTGTATAACACAATGGCTTTTTACATCGAAACTGATTTTTTACACACAAGTAAGAAAGAATTTTGTAATGGAGTAAGATATAATTATCTCTATGAGAACACCAAAGAACTATGCGATTTATATGAGTACGTATTTGGTAAATCATTAAGTGATATGTTTGAAAAGTATGCAGATCAGGAGGAACAGTAATATGGATTATTTTGATACAATTGCGGGACAGAGATTCACGGGATATACTATGCCGGCTCTTATTGAGCAGATAGAGGCGCTTAACGAACGTCTTTCAAAAAAACCACAGCAGTATACAGTGAGAACCTCAAAAATACATGTTGCAGAGGTTGTTGAAGAAGAAATTGCAAATGGATCAAGATTTGTATCATGTATACCAGGTGCAGATCATTTCCAACTTATAATCTTTGAAAAGTAAAAAGTTTTGCCTTTATTAAGATCTACACATCAGAAATGGTGTGTAGATTTTTTTATGTTTCATTTGTCATGTTTATGATAAATAATAAAAAGGAGATGCAGAATAATGAAAAAAATATGGGCAAGGGTCGGTATGACATATGAGATGTCTGAAAAGCAATACGCGGAGTTATCAGATGCAATAAAAAACGAAGATGATGAGAAGATCAAGGATATTCTTGAACATGCACATCACTATAAAAATGGAGAGACATATCTTCCTGCAGGAGCTGATGATAACCCTAATCTCGTAAATGATGTTGATGTTTATTATTAGAACTTAATTGTTAAGTATAAGATTAAATGATATAATTATCTACAGACTATCGACGGGTAACGACTTTGAGTATCAAAAGAGAATAAACACGGTTTGAGATACAACCGTGTTTTTTTGTACATATATATTTTGCATATTTTATCAAAAGTAAAATATAAGGAGGATACCCATATGAAAACATATGAAGAAATTATGAAAGATTACGATGAGAAGGTTGCTCTTGCAATGCGTGAAGACACCTTACCTGAAGTCTTATCAGATCTTGCTACAGCAATGTTCACTTATCCAGATACGAGACTTGTTAGAGCACTATTCGACAATCCATCTACACCGATAAATGACAAAGCACAAATAGCCCTCTGTTTTTCAGATGAGATAGGATGTGGCGCGTTGGTTTCTATTGCCCGGAATTATATTCTCTCTGAAGATGTGCAGAACAAAATTATCCTTACAGGAAACGCTAAGGCAGAGGCAGCGGTAGCGGGGAATCCGCATACATCGTCAAATGTACTTGAAAAACTGATCAAACGCTCTTCTGAGGAGATTAGGATGAACATTGAAAAAAATCCAAACACCCCGGCAAAGTTATTTGTTGAGTTGATAGTAGACCGCAATAAACCCATAGCTGATGAGGCGCGTCTTAGATTGAAAAATGATCCAGACTTATTTGAAGAGGTAATACGAAGTCAACCTCAGCCGTATTCGTATATTCCAGATAATATCTACGATTGGTATATAGAAACTGCGAGATCGTATGGAAATGATACAGGAAGAAAGCTTGAAGCTATGCTATCTCTTATGCATAATGAGATCAATTTTGATTCACTGCCGGAAGATCTGAAGGAGGATGTTTCTTTTTTGAAGAAGGCTGCTTTTTTGAATTATACTATACTTGATGAAAGTAAAATAGCTCGAAACAATAAAGAAGTCGTGCTTGAGGCTGCAAAGTCGTATAAAAAAGCAAAAAGATTAGGTTCTTTTGGGGTTCAGAAAGAGCTATATCTTGAGATGCTAGATGATCCTGACTTTTCATATGATGATGTTATCAGGGCAACAGACGAGTATAGCATGTATATATGGATGGATCATATATTTCTTAAAAAGGTTATGGGATATGATATATCTAAAACCAGCTCAGAGTATATTTTGACTATACGGTCTAAAATTGACAATGCAATACGTTTTAGACATTACGAAGATTATTCAGATGAGGATGTTAAAAAGCTGGTTGAGTCATGGTATATGGTCAATGACAGGCTTAAGTCCATCAGTAACCAGGGAATATCTGATAACAAAAAACTCAGATGGTAAGTATTCACAAATACACAACAAAGAAAGTACACATACCTTAATTGGTGTGTGTATTTTTTTGTTGAAAATATTACGCATATTTTCAATATAAAAAAATAAAGGAGGACGAAGAATTGAAGAAGATAAAAGAAATGGAACCACAGGATGCTTATGATTATCTGAAGGGTTTGTTGAAAACTCAGAATGTGTCACTTGATGATAATTACAACTATGCATATGCCGAGAGTGAAAGGATAAAGGGTGACGTGCATTTTGTATCATTCACAACTGGTTACAACAGAGATGTACAGATTTCGTTTGTTGAAAAGGATGGGATAATAATTTCACTATGGACACATATGCATACTAATTATGGTGGTTATGACTGTTATCTTGGTGATGATATGAATATCCATGAGAAGATAGGGCACGGCTTTGGAGGATGGACATATGTTACATCTGATTTATACCACAATAAACTTGCAGAAGGTTCAGAGCAGAACTTTGGTTGCTGTTACAATTAAAAAGGAGAAAAATAATATGAAGAAATTTTTGATAAGATTACTCATAGTAGTTGGATTGATTTTATCTAGTCTTATTACCTATCTGGTCTTAAAATCAGATATGCCTGTTGTATGGAAATGGTTCATTTTAAATAATTAGGGAGGAATAGACTATGATAGAATTTCCTGTTTTTAAGGCTACAAATATTAAGTGGGATGTAGATGTCGATGATGTCATGGATTGTATTGACAGTGGTTATATTGACGAAATCAATTGCGATCAGGATGCAGAAATACTTGGAATTTCTCGTTCAATTTACGGTAATATGACAGACGAGGAACGTAAGGAGTATATATGTGATGCAATTGCAAAGGATAAGTCTATCGCTGCAAAGCTGATGGCTTTGCCATCTGAAGTTGAGATACCTGATAATATGATCACGTTCGATACGGACGCAAATGCTATATCTGATTACATATCAGATAAAATCGGTTTCTGTCATGCAGAATTTAAAATCGAATGCAACATGACATTCTCTGATTTAGAAAGAGAATACCACAAGCTGAATGAGGATGAGAAGAAACTCGAAGCAGCTATGGCGTTTGTAGCCGGTTATGTTGATTAAGCCTAATGACGGTTTGCGAAAAAAGAAAATCACTGGCCAAGTGCTAGTGATTTTTTTGTGCAATGATTTTTACAATAATAAAATTTGATATTTCCTGTAAATAAATCAAAGGAGACAAAGTGATGGAAAAGGAAAAGATAAACAGAAATGATTATTTTAAGATGCTTTTAGAACATGGCCGGAGGGATACTGAAGCAAGATATGATATATTGGATCTTGACCTTTCAAAATATCATTTAAGAGATATTACCCGGAAGGTTGTCAATAACAATTTCATGGAAGAAACAGTAAATAGAAATGGAGATTATATGCTTAGTGGGCACTGGTGGACTAATCTATCATATTCATTTGCGGATAAATGTGGTTTTGACTTAACTGTTGTTGATAGCTACTCTGCATATGCATTTTCAGACGAGCAGATGGCAGTATTTACATATTGCGAAGGAGATATTAATTTCACTCCGTTTACCGATATGGAAAGCTATCTTAAAGAAAAAAAAGAAACGATTGATTTTTACAAAGGAAAATGATAGAAATAGGGCATTTATATATATCATTATATATAAGTGCCTTATTTTATTGCTTTCGTTTCCTCATATTTACTCTAAAATAAAAAATAGGAGGAAAGTAAAATGGCAAGAAGAAGAGAAGAAGGAGATATAAAATTAGATTTCAGGGGTAAGGATTTTTCACAGATGTCTGAAAAAGGGCTCAGCGATCCATGTGATCAGGCGCATCCGCTTAAATTACTTGAGTTATTCGGCGGGATAGGTGCACCAAGGCGTGCTCTTGAACTATGCGGATATAATCTCAAGAGTATAGACTATGTAGAGGTATTGCCTTATGCGGTCATGGCTTACAATGAGATGTTTAAGTGCGGTCCTGAGCCACAGGATATTCGTATATGGAATATGTCCCCCGATGTTGTAGTCCATGGCAGCCCATGTCAGGATTTTTCTAATGAAGGAATGAACGATCTAAACACAGGAAGATCAATACTCTTTGAACGTGTGCTGCAGATACTGGATCCAGCCCCTGCTACAGGTAATCCGGAACTTTCAAGAATGCCTAAGGTAGTGATCTGGGAGAATGTTCCGAAACTGCTATGGTCATTTAAGGACATTCTCGATTATTACATTGATGTTATGTCTGAATTTGGCTATGTATCGAAGTATGCGATCCTTACAGCATCGGATTATGGAATCCCTCAGAAAAGGCAGAGACTTTTTACAGTTTCTATACTGAATACAGAATCAAATGCCGACAAATTTGAATTCCCGGAAAAGACCGGTATGAGGTGGTCTCTTAAAGACTTCATCGACAAATCTATCAGATTTTCAGACCCAGATGTTACACTGAGCGAAAAAGAGAAATCTATTCTTTTTCAGCTTGATGATGGCACATGGGCTGTAAAAGAGGGAACGAAGAAGGGCTACAAAGAGATCAATGAATGGGACAGAATCGACCTGGCGATTCCTGGATCTAAAAACAGGAGAGGCAGAGTTGCGCCATATGCATCTACAATCACCTGTAGTGCGCAGCAGGCAGTATTTTACAATGGACAGTTCAGAAAGCTTTCAGCGAAAGAGTACATGAGGCTAATGGGATTTAGAGACGTTGATTACAAGAAGATGGTGGCAGCAGGCATCACAACGGACCAGATCAAGAAACTGGCCGGTAATAGTATATGCGTGCCGGTTCTTGAAGCGATATTTAAAAAACTCATAGAAATTGGGATACTCGCTAACCCTGAAAGCACGTATGCGTTACCTCAAAAAAAGAAGAAATTGGCATAATTAGTTATGTTGACAATTATTCTATTGAATGATTAAGTATGTTATAATATCCTTACCAAGAAGGATTTCTCTAATTGGAGATAAAAGAGAAATCCGAATGGCTTTCTCTATTTGGAATAGTAGAGAAAGGAGAATCTGTATGTACGGAGGTATGTATATGAAGGTATTTGTTAGTTATGATGAAAATGCGGATGTTTGGGTTGCGGAATGCGATGAAATAGGATTAGCATTAGAATCCGGATCCTATGATGCTTTGCTAGAGCGGATAAAGACTGTCGTTCCGGAACTGATTGAATTAAATGGATTCACTAACAAGGATATCTGGGTTTGCACAAAGGACAGACAGATCGTGTGTGCATAATGGCGGAATACGAAAAAAAAGTTAGGCAGGTCTTGCAGAATAATGGCTGTTATTTTGTCCGTCATGGTAAGGGAGATCATGATATCTGGTATAGTCCTTTGTCAAATAGAAATGTAACTGTAGATGGAAAGATAAAATCAAGGCAGACGGCTAACGCGATACTTAGACAAAGCGGGATCAATTACAAATTTTAATAACATAAGAAGAATGACATTGTATTTGTATGCAATGTCATTTTTTTTGCGCAAAATTTCAAAAAAGCGATCCTATTGGAAAAAATTCCATTTTTATTGTGTTTGGTATGCTTTATTCATAACAAACACACAAACAAGCCGAAAGGAGAAAAAATATTATGGCAAAGATAATAACAATATCAAATCAGAAGGGCGGAGTTGGCAAGACGACAACAACTCTTAATCTTGCATATGCGCTCAGTAAGGCTGGAAAGAGAGTGCTTACGGTTGATTTCGATTCCCAGGCAAACCTTACATTATGCTATGGCATTACAGATCCAAGAAAGATCGAATATTCCATAGCAGATCTGCTTCTTTGCGAAATTGAAGATGAAGATTTTCCAGAAAGAGAAGATTACATAATGAATCATAACGGCGTTGATTTCATCCCATCGTCTATTAGCCTGTCTGCGGTTGAAGCAAAGATGCAGCAGTCAACTATTTTCGCAGAGAAAACATTAAGCGAGATTCTTGAGAGGATAAGCGGGGATTATGACTATATCCTGATCGACACATGTCCTTCCCTTGGAATACTTACGATCAATGCATTAACTGCTGCCGATGAGGTGATTATCACTGTAAATCCACAGATGCTGGCCATGATGGGACTTAAGGATCTCTTAAAGACGATCAAGAAGATCAAGAAAAGGGTCAATCCTAAGCTTGCAATTAAGGGTATTTTGATAACAATGTGCGATTCACGTACAAATCTTTACAAGGCAGTTGTAAGAGATGTGGAAGAGGCATGTGACGGTATAAACATACCGATATTTGACACAAAAATTCCAACAACAACAAAGGTAGGAGAGGCTATATACAATGGTCAGTCGATAGAAGAGTACGATGCTAAATCAACTGCAGGAGTCGCATACATGGACTTCGCAAAAGAGCTTCTTGAACTTGAAAAGGAGGTTGAGTAGATTATGGGAAAGTTTGAACCAAAGAGCAAGAATATCCTCGGTGATGCCATAGACTTTTACACAGAAGACAATGAGATCGGCTCTGTGGAAGAGATTGATATAGATCTTTTGAAACCATTCCATGATCATCCATTCAAACTGTATGAGGGCGAGAGACTGAATGATATGGTTGAAAGTATCAAGACGTATGGAATCATGACTCCTGTTATCGTGAGAAAGATGAAGAAGGATTATGAGATCCTTGCCGGACATAACAGAACAAATGCAGCAAGGCTGGCAGGTCTTTCTAAGGTTCCATGTATCGTAAAGGATAAGCTCACGGATGAAGAGGCATACGTCTATGTTATAGAGACAAATCTGATGCAGAGATCATTTGGCGATCTCGCTACATCCGAGAAAGCCGTAGTCCTTAAGGAACGCTACGACAATATAAAGTCTCAGGGAAAGAGAAATGACATTATCAGGGAGCTTAAAAAGTTAAATGGTGAGGAAATCGAGGAACCTGCAGACGACAGCTCAAACAGAGATGATATTGCAGGGGAATATGGCTTGTCAGGCGCTACAATGGCAAGACTTTTAAGGGTTAATTATCTGACCTGCGATATGAAAACAGCCGTGGATAATGGAAAGCTGCCACTTCTTTCTGCTGTAAATTTATCATACATTGACGATAATGCTCAGTGTGACGTTTACTCTGTTATGAAAGAGAGTGGAGTAAAGGTAAATGAAATCATGTCAAGGAAGATAAGGACGCTCTTTGAGTCCGGCGATTTTGATCTTACTGCATGCAGAAATATAATGATTCACCCTGAAAAGGTAGTAACAAATCAGAAGGTTTCTGTATCAAGCAGTACATTTTCAAAGTATTTTGCGGGAAAGAAGAAGAAAGAGATTGAAGACATAATAGAAAAGGCACTTGCCGCATATCTTGGATAAAAAACAACTCCTCACCCCATAAACGGGCGGGGGTTAACCGAATTATCTGTTTGCAAAGGAGAGAAAAAATGAATATTAAACTTATTATTGGAGTGGCTGTTATTGTTTTTGTATTACTTGCGTTTTGTGTGAGCTACGTAAAGGCTCCGCCAAATAAGGCTTACATTATATCTGGTTTTAGAAAGAAACCAAAGATACTTATAGGCCGAGCCGGACTCAAAATACCGTTTTTTGAGAGAAAGGATGAGCTGCTTATAAAGCAGATAAGCATTGATATAAAGACTGGGGATTATGTTCCAACACTTGATTTCATAGGTGTAAATATTGATGCTGTTGCCAAGGTCAAGATCCGGACAGATGAGGACGGGATACAGCTTGCAATGAAGAACTTCCTTAACATGAGAGAAGAGCAGATCATGGAGGCTCTTGTGGATTCACTACAGGGTAATATGCGAGAGATCATAGGAACCATAAGTCTTAAAGATTTGTGTAATGACAGAAAATCATTTGGCGATCAGGTACAGGAAAAAGCCCAGGTCGATATGAACAGACTTGGTATTGAGATTATTTCATGTAACATACAGCATGTAGAGGATCAGAACGACCTTATCATTGCTCTTGGACAGGACAATATGGCTGCAATCCAGAAGAACGCAAGTATTGCAAAGGCGAATGCCGACAGGGATGTGGCTATAGCCCAGGCTCAGGCTGCAAAGGAGTCTAATGATGCACAGGTTCTTGCTCAGACAGAGATCTCGATTAAACAGAATGAACTTTCTATTAAGAAGTCAGAGCTTAAGACTATAGAGGATACAAAGAAGGCTGAGGCAGATGCCGCATATGAAATTCAGAAAGAGGCTCAGAGAAAGACTATTGAGATCACTAAGACGGAGGCTGATATTGCAAGACAGGAAAAAGAGGTCGATCTGAAGAAGAGGGAGGCTGATGTAAAAGAGCAGTCATTGAATGCTGAGATTCGCAAGAAAGCTGAAGCTGATAAATTTGCTAAGCAGCAGGAAGCTGATGCACAGCTTTATCAGAGACAGCGAAATGCCGAGGCCGAGAAGTTTGAAAAACAGCAGGAGGCTGAAGCAAGGAAAGCTCAGGCGGAAGCAGAACTTTTTGCAAAGAAACAGGAAGCTGAAGGTATCCGTGCTGTAGGTGAGGCAGAGGCAAAGGCTATTGAGGCAAAAGGTATTGCAGAGGCAGAGGCTCTTGAAAAGAAAGCTGATGCAATGAAGAAGTACGGGCAGGCTGCAATGGTTGAAATGATAGTCAATGCGCTTCCGGAGATGGCAAAGGCCATTGCAGAACCGCTTTCCACTATCGACAAGGTTACAATCATAGATGGCAGTGGAAACGGCGGGGAGTCTGGCGTTGGATCCATGGGTGCATATGTACCACAGGTTCTTGCAAAAACGATAGAATCCGTTAAAGAAACAACAGGCATAGATATAACCGAGATCATGCGTGCAAATACATATGATGCAAAGGTCAATAAGAATGTCAATCTCACAGGTATCGACACAGTTAAGGTTCAGGTTGAAAGTCCTCGTGATGATAAGGCATACGATGACGGATTTCCACAGGAAGAATAAAAACAATCTTGAATTTACAGGAAAATACCCATGCAGGTGCTATATACGTGGTAATCTGACAAATTGACAGAAAGAGAGGTAACAGCAGGCATTTTACCGAATGCCTGCTAGAGATATATGGGAAAGGGTTATAAGGTAGAAAGATACAGCATAGTACATAGTCCGAGAGATAAATAAGTTTGATGCAAAATTTGTCAGTCATATGCTGAAAGAAAATGGACTTGAGACAGACTTTACGGCGGGAGAACTGCTAAAAGTTTGGCAGAAAGGGTAAGGTTATTTTATGAAAATAATAATAGTAATTATAGCAGCAGTATTGGTGTATTTATTGGGTTTTTTTCTTGGACGTGTTAAAGAGCGTGTATTAGTGGAATTAAAAGAAAAACCTAACGACAGAATAAAACATACAAAACAAATGTGTGTTAAATGCGAAGATTCTGAAAAAGGAGAAAAGATCGAAGAATATATTTCTGAGGGGTGGAGATTTGTTACTACTACGCAGTATGTAGATGGAAAAATCCTTCTTATTTTTGAGAAAGAAGTATTGTAGATGCGATACCACAGCTTTTGTGAGTTGTGGAGGTATTTCTTTATATTTTTCAAGACATATTTTATAATACAAGAAAACAATGAGAATGAAGGTATAAAGTATGGTGGACTATAAGGTAAAGGAATATTGAAAATCTAGTATTCTCAAAGATGGTGGCAAGTGGGCCGAGATGCGGTATGTATTGTGGAAACTGGCACAGGTATTGTGCTAGATGATGCACAAGGATATGGGTATAAGACGGTCGAGAAAGCCTTGGCATCATATCGGTATAAGAACAGATAAAGAAGAAAATATCACAGGTGTATAAACTGTGGTATTTTTTTTGCGTATTTTTGCCATATTTTCCATGAAACATGATTATAAAGCAAAAAGAAAGGAATAAAGAATATGTTATCAATACAACATGCTATGTGCAGCGCACTGTATTACAGGAACGATAAAAGCGAAGAATTTACAGAACGGTTGGGGTATGTACTGCTGCCGGATGCAGTAAGAGCATACAGCGGACCAAGGCCATACAGCCATTTTGAAAGAAGTAGTGATGGAAAAGATGTATCATATTGGGCCTTTCCGACGGATGTAAAAGGATATACAAAGGAGTTTATACAGGCAGATATAAAGGAGTATGCACATTTGGCCGAAATAAAGCCATGTGCTATAGGTGAGGATACTGATATAAATGCATTCTATGCAAGAAATAAACATCTGCCAGAGACTATGTTCACAGGAATTGAGATGCACTTAAAACAGGACATAGTATTTGATAAGTTTATCAGAGATGAGATCGACTGTTCAAATAAATATAGCGATGTATTTATTTTTCACGGAGAGGAAATGGATGGCAAAACTGTTAGATCTCTTATCGGAGACATTGAACAGTATGGAATATATGTGCTTGCACATAAGATAAATAACGAGACGGGAATGAAGATCACAAATGAATGGATAAATGAAACTGTTGCTCCGGTATTATACAGAGACTATCCTGAAGACTTAGCAGATAAAACACTTGGATTTATGCATATAAGGGATGATATAAATGCGTATATAAAAAGTGATGACTGGACACACATGGAGGAAGGACCTGTACCGAGAACGGATTATGAGCAGCTTTATAATGATGTAATTGCATATATGAATGGAGATACACCTGAATGTTTATATGACTCTTCCGAATACGATGAGCCTGATGATGATTTAGAACTATAAAACGGAACTTAATTCCGTTTTTTGAGACAGATAAGGTCAATTTATTTTATTTTTTTAATATATTCATATTTATTACAGTTCATTAAAAATAAAAAGGAGGAATAGAAATATGAACAAGGTAATATTAATGGGAAGACTTACGAGAGATCCTGAGGTTAGATATTCTCCGACACAGAGCGGGGAGCAGATGGCTATTGCAAGATACACTCTTGCAGTTGATCGCCGATATAAAAGAGACGGTGAGCAGACTGCTGATTTCATAGGCTGCGTTGCTTTTGGCAAAAGCGCTGAGTTCACAGAGAAGTATCTGAGGCAGGGAACCAAGATCGCTATATCCGGCAGGATCCAGACCGGAAGTTATACGAATAAGGATGGGAATAAGGTGTACACAACAGATGTTGTTGTTGAAGAGCAGGAATTTGCTGAGAGTAAGGCAGCTAGTGGCCAGTCAGCACCTAGTGGTGCACCTAATCCAGCAAATGCAGCAGGCCCGGCTTCGCCTAACGGATTCATGAATATACCGGAGGGTATCGAGGATGATTTGCCGTTCAAGTAAATTGTTTGCTTGCTAATAAACAGGTTCGCTTATCTTACAACTAAGGTAAGCGGATCTGTTTTTTTTGACTTGAAATAGAATTTTTCATATTTTATATAACAAAATTTTACATAGATAGTAATTGGAGGTAAGTGTTGATTAATTGGATAAAAGAAAATAAGTGTGTATTTGCATTTTTTGTATTTGTAAATATTTCTGTAGTATTAAATGTATTGCTACGTACTGAAACCGATTTTTACCATATGGCTGTCTCTGGAAAATGGATCGTTGAGCATAGATCTATACAGTATCAAAATGATCAGTTTATATTAGATGGTTATGATACTGTAATACAGCAATGGTTATATTGTGTACTTATATATATGTCTGCTCAAATAGGAAAAGTTGGAACGATTATATTTACATATTTGCAATATATACTGTTTTGCTTTACGTCTTACAAATTACTCAAGATCCATAATAAAAACAAAGCAGTATGTATTATGTGTTTGGAGGCAATGGTATTTATAGTGATGGGATATATCAATTGCAGACCGCATATTTTGAGCTTAATTCTGCTAGAAACACAGATGATGATTGTAGAAAAATATAGGGAAACGGGCAAGAAAGTAGTTTTGTATATACTTCCACTTCTTACGTTATGTGAAATAAACATGCATGGCACTTACTGGATATTTCACTTTTTGTTCATTCTTCCCTATTTGATTCCGATAAAAAAGTTGTTGAGAATGGACATAAAAATAGTTGATGACAATATAAAGATCAAGCCGTTTATAGTCCCTTTCTGCCTTATGACATTAACACTTTTTGTAAACCCATATGGGACAAGTATGATCACATGCTTGTTTAAGTCAAGTAATATCAAATTTTTAGATATTGATGAGCTGCAAAAGGTCGATATTATGTCCGGGCAATTTTTACTGATTGTACTTTTGTGTGTATTTGCACTATTCATATATAGGAGAGAGAAACTGAAATCAACAACTTTTTATATGTTACTTGGAACTATCCTGATGTCTCTGTGTGCAATACGCAACTTTGAGTTTTTAATTTTCCCTTTTGTATACTTGATAAACAATATCAATGAAGATGGCTGTATTGATGATATATGCAGAGGCATGAACAGTATGAAAATGCGAGTTTCTTTAAAAATAGCTCTTGTTTTCTTGTTCATCGTTGTACTTCTAATCAATGTCTACTTGAATATGCAGCATACAATTTTTGACAATACAAAATACGCAGTTAAGTACCTGCAGGAAAATGAAACGGATATGTCTGGATTAAAAGTATACAGCGACTTCAATTCCGGTGCATATTTCTTATGGAATGGTGTTGGAAAGGTGTATATGCAGGCGAAAACAGAGCCTTATTTGCAAGGTGTTAATCATAAAAAAGATGTTGTAACGGAGTATGCTTATATTGATAATTTTGCAGATAAAGAGGGACTTGAAAACTTTCTTGAGCTATATGACTTCGATTATTTGTACGTACCGTATAACCAAACTGGATTGCTCTTATATCTTCAAATGAGTTCCGACTACGAATGTGTAGCTGAGGGTGATTATGGAGAAGTCTACAATAAATACAATGTTAGAAGCTCATGTTTATTTAAAAAGGTACACTGAAGAACGACAATGCGCAGAATGTCGGACAGGAGATTATGTATGGATAATATAGCTGTATTAATTCCATGTTACAATGAAGAAAATACAATTGAAAAGGTTATAGAAGAATTTAAGAAAAATATCCCTGGGTCTGTAATATATGTATATGACAACAATTCAACAGATTCTTCTGTTGAAAAGGCCAGGAATGCCGGTGCCATAGTAAGGTATGAGAAAAGGCAGGGTAAGGGTAATGTGATAAGACGTATGTTCCGTGAAGTTGAAGCTGAAATATACATCATGGTAGATGCAGATGACACCTACCCGGCGGAAGCAGCAACGGCATTAATTGAAAAAATAGAAGATGGAGCTGATATGGCCGTAGGAGATCGGTTAAATGGAACATATTTTACCGAAAATAAGCGAAAATTTCATAATCTTGGAAATCGCATGGTTAGATATTCAATAAATAGATTATTCAAGTCTGATATACAGGATATTATGACCGGATACAGAGCATTTAGCTATAATTTTGTTAAGAGCTTTCCAGTCATATCTGAGGGCTTTGAAATAGAAACAGAGATGACAATACACGCGATAGATAAAAATATGAGAGTTGAAAGTGTCCCTATAGAATATAGAGACAGGTGCACGGGCAGTGTATCAAAGCTTAATACATACGCTGATGGAGCAAAGGTTATCTGCACGATAGTCAGGATGTACAAGTATTACAGACCATTTGCTTTTTTCGCAAGTATCGCTTTGGTATTGGCAATGGTCAGCGTTATTTTTTTTACGCCTGTTATGTATTCTTTTATAAAAACAGGGGTGGTTGAAAAAATCCCTACTCTTGTGATGTGCGGTACGGTAATGGTTATGGCTTGTTTAATGCTTGCCATAGGCATAATGCTAAGTACCTTGAAAAATAGGTCATTGTGTGACTTTGAATATAGATTGATGCAGGTAGAGCAGGAAAAAAACAGGATAAAAAATGAAAAATGAGCATTGTTCCACGATTTGCCTTCTGCTATAATGAAAAATAAAAAAAGAGGTATAAAAGGTGTGGCATTATAAACAAATTATCATTGATCTTTCTGTAGAGGACGACATTAACCCTAAAGTGATCGAGAATTTGAAACAAAAAATTGAAAATGCAGCAAAAGAAAACACGGATAATAGATCGGTTCAGGTCATAAGTGTAAAAACGAATTAAGCAAAAACACTGTATCATTGCATACAGTGTTTTTTTTGTGCATATTTCTCCATATTTCATACAAAATAATAAAAATGGAGGATAATAAATTATGAGGCAAATGAAGAAAAGGGCAATTTACTCTAATTATGATATTTGGGATGATTATGAGAAAGCGGCAAGGGAAAACTTGCTTGAAAGAGACATCCAGAATCCTACAGAGCAACAGATCTGGGATGAATGTTCATTTTTGAGCGAAATGGAATGGTCGGATACCAAAGATGTGATTGATTCATTTTTTGAAGATGGAACCTACATCTTACGTGGCACTTCCGGCAGATGGGATGGTGCGCGTGAAGCAGGAACCATATTTACAGATTTCTGGGATGTTTATTATAAGGCAACTGAGAGCTGTGACTATGTAGAGCTTTATGATGAGAATGGGCATTTTTATCTTCAGTGCTCACATCATGACGGAACTAATCATTACGAAATCCGCCGGCTTACTGACAAAGGCAAGGAATATTTTGAGAACTGGAAGTATGGACCATTGAGTGATTCAAGAAGTGAGCAGTATGTTCATGATCAAATAATGAAGAGATATTCGCATAGTCTCAATTATGCCAATAAGATATTTGGCTGCCCAATGAGAGAATATGAGAAAGTTGTTTCATAAAAATCGAAGTCATCACAGAATATAATTCTGTGGTGACTTTTTTATATGTCCTTTATAATTGCATATTTCAATAACAAGAAAATGCTAAGAAGGGATGTGGTATTTTTGAGAAAAATGCAAAAAAAATATCTTGATAAAATAAATAAGTATAAAGGGGTAACTGACGAAGCTATCGCATTTTTAAGCAGAGAAGACTTGACAATAGCGCAATTAAAAATTGCGTATGATTATATTACTGCCAATATCAACAAACATGATATGGCTGCTATAATTAAGGAATTGGAGCTATATATAGATGCTCCCGGTACAAATATATTTCTGCCGTCTTGCTCTGAAGACTTGCTGATGGGAAACTCCGAAGGAAAAACGCTTATTTATGATGCGTACAACAAACTGCAGGTACTTGGATGTGAAGATATGTTTTTTAGTGTTGATATATGCGAAATATTAATTCATTTTATTTCAAACAATATGTCTAGTGAAAAGATAAAAGAATGGATTTCAATGTTTTGTGATACAGCTAATATATTTAAAAATTATTCTTTTTTGGAGTGTTTCAAAACAGATATAAAGAACTACATTGATAAATCAATTTTTTACAGACTGTATAAAGATCAGCGCATATCTGATGTCACATTCTCAAATTTTCATCTGGTGATGGATAGTCCTTTGTTTGTAACTCTTTCTGATTCGGCAAAAGATAGGTTGTATACAGATATAGTTTCAGAAAATGATTTAATATCTTCTTTTGATGTAAGACCATATAGTATGCCTCCTGTTGTATACAAGGTCGTAACAGAATTTGAGAAGAATTTGAAAAAATATATTATAGAAAACGGAATAGATGTTACTACAAGTAAAACCTCTTGTAAGGGATACATTGTTGATGAGGCAACGGATCATTTGACCAAAAGAATTAGTAGTATCCTTGAAGATGACACACAAATAAAAATAGAACGAAGTGGTATATCAGTATCACTTTCTTACAATGAATATTATACGAATATAGTAGTAAAAAGATTCAAAAATATATGTCTTGATAAACGTAGACAATATTATAATGATCAATCGACACTTGTAAGTTTTGCAATTTATCCTGACGGCAGCATTATGCAAAAAAATGGCAGGTGTGTGTACCCTCTCAGCATTAAGCAGCTATACAAAAATATAGTATGCAGACAGATACTAGAGCTATTCTTAGATGCGTGCTGCAACAGTGGAGTATATTTTGCACGCGATATAAGAAATGACACAAAATCCACAAACGCACTGTGTACAATCGTATTAAATGATTTGTTCAAGTATCATAACCGAAGGGAATATCTTGCAAAGTATGGTGCGGATAATTACGAGCAAGTAAACTGGAACAAAGTAAATATACATAAGGCGTATTACATATTAAAGTCCCTGAGATATGTTATTCCAGAAGATCAGAATAGGCTCATATCATATGCCTACAGTGATTTTATTCCAACTTGTTTTTATGGAGGAAGAATAAAAAATCAAATAGCAGTATTCCTTTGCGATGTGATATATTACAGACTCTGTAATGATAAAGCTTTTATTATAGATGTGTATGAAGGAATAGAAACGACTCTTCATCCAGAAGAAGTCCAGGAAGAAGTAGAAGATACGAAGGAAAGAATAAAACGATTGATTAAAGATACATTAATTATGAAATTTACTGCAAAAGAAAAAATGAAAATTTCTATAAAGTCATATTCTGAGCTTCAAAATATACATGATGAAATATCGAAAAATATTGATTACGAAGAAAAGACAGGAAGTGTAAATATTCCTTCGCCTAGTGTATTTAACAAACTTAATAAAATGCTTCCATCCGATTTTGAGTGGATAAAAACGCGAAAACGTCTCATTGATGAAACAAGAATACAACATCATTGTGTATGGAGTTATGCACCTAAAATAACATCTGATAAATGTGCAATATATAGTTATTACGACGGAAATTCGGAATATGGGGATACTCCTAAGAGATATACAATAGAGTTTATGAGAAAATCTAATGGACGATATTACGTTGAGCAGGTGCAGGGGCGATACGACAAGGCAAGTTCTAATAAATTGTATGTCTATTTGCAAAACTATCTTGAAAAAGCGCAGAAATGACACTTCTGATCATCATGAACAAAAGTTAATGATTATTTCATGAAATGGTTGCGTTCATATTTTTATCATAAAAATAAAAAAGGAGGATGTAACTATGAAAGTTATGGAAGAGATTAATAAAGCGAAAGATGTCCTTGAGACCATGATGAAGGATTATGGAAATTTACTTCTTGATTATGTGACAGAAACTGAAGATGAGGAATTGTTCAAAAATGCAGAAAAATCAATCGAGTTTTTGAAAAAATTACCGGATGCTATAATTGCAGCTTTGGCGTTTGCTGTGTATGCTGGCGAAGATTGGAAGGTAAGAAAGGACTCTTATGACTTTGGCGCTGATTCTTTTGAAATGCGTGAAACATATTTGGAAGGCGGTCTGAAGTTTTCAAAGAGTCTTCCGGAAGAAGTCGGGGAATATTATGATAAGCTGTCGGAGTTTTTTGTGACGAATATTTCCCCTAGGGATCCATGGATACAAGTGGATGAACGTTCAGTAATCCGAAGAATAATGCTGAATAAATATGAGTATGTAATTGTGGTCGAGGAATACGACATTTATAATGAATTGCATGTTTACAAGGGCTATTATGGCAGATGTAGCTTAGATCTTGAAAAAGAGACTCCGGATAACCCTTGTTTGATATTAGCTGAGTGTCTGGCGAATATGTCATCTGAAAAATTGAAACATCCGCTTTGTACAGGAGTTTCATACGAAGATGTGATTTTAAAAGCAAAAAAGATGCTTGATTAAAAGTAAGAAAAATAAGTAATGAAGTGATATTTAACTTATGAAACAGCGTCAATGTGATAATACACATAGATGCTGTTTTTTTTGTGGAGTCGTAACAGACCATATTTTGTATAAATAAAATATAAAGGAGGCTTGTTATGTTTAAAAAAGGAGAAGTTGTAAAAATTGGAAAAAGTGTTTTCCTCGTGGAAAATGTCTGGAAAGGCGACGTCAATGTTATCTATCGTCTTAGGGATAGAAATGGACGTATTTATGGATGGAACGTTCCTGTCAAAGAAACTTTCTGGTCAAACAAGAGACTGATACATTTAGCCCCGGATTTAGTCCCGGAACATCCGCGCGCCATTCCAGAAAAGGAAACTAATATTTACTGGTCAAACTCTTGTGGAGATTTGCATTATGGTGGATTCTATGATGTCAACAAAGATGACCTTCCACAGTCATTACAGACTATTTATGATGAGTGGTTTGTAGAAAACGAATTTGGGTTTCATAATTATCTGTTTGAGAAAAATGGTAGATATGGAATGGCTATTGAGGCTGAGTATTACGAAGATGACAGAAAAGTAAATAATCTGTCTTCTTCAGAATACGACGTGTTTATTTCTAAGATGGAATGGTTGATCAAGTATTCTTTGCGATTTGTTATGAACTTTCCTATTGAAGTGGAGTTAGAAAAAGATACTGGTGATGATGATGTAATTTCCATACTCAGGGTGTTTGTTCCTTATGACGCCGGAAAGAAGGTATATAAGAGAGTCGGAACTATCCTTGAGAGACTTTCACCATTCTGGACTGACTGGAACTAATTAAGTAATTTTTTTATATGGAAATGCACTTGCGCGGTTATATTGCAGGTGCATTTTTTATTTGTGCTTAAGTTCTCATATTTTACACATAAAAAAATAAAAAAGGAGGACTTGAGCTATGAGTAAAAGTAATAAAGGCTATGAAGTAGTTTATAAAGAAGGAGAAAGAATTTTTCATGCAGGCATGCCAGTAATATTTCCTTGTTACAGACTAGCAGCTCAGTACAGAAAAAGGTACCAGGAAATGTCGTGGATGGAGGATAGAGAGCTTTTCATCAGAAGGGTAGAAGATCATACCGTTTACTCTAAACCAAAGGAGTATAACGGAAAGATAGTTTATCCTGAAGATTGGATACCTAATATTGATTGTCTTGATAGTGGAAATCTGGTTGATTCTAAATTTGTAGATATATATATCAATCAGATAACGCCCGCTTGTTATAAGCCTGGCTTTTTCCAGCTTGGAGGCGAGCCGGTATACAGATATATAGATGGTTGGTTTTTTGATGTATATCCTACATTTATTATGTTATCTGATGAGGTATGGGAATACAAAGGCTATTGTACTAAAGGTCACAGCAAGGAGGTGGCCTAGATGACAATAGAGGAAAGAGCTTATGCCGACTGGGGAGAAACTTTCAATCCAGAGTTTGCATGTTGGATGACAAAGGATGGCAGGTTACTTAATGGTAGTTATTGTGGAAATCAGCGAGACCGGGATCACCGAGACATTTCTTTTTATTATAAAAGAAGTGTAAGAGAAGATCCGGGGTCAAGCCAGATATATCTAAGAAAGTTTGAGAACAGAGGCAACATTCGCATGGGATGTAGCAACTGCGAATACTGCTTTGAAATTTCTAAAACTCCAACAGCAAGGCAGATGAATACAATGAAGGAAATCGCCATGACTGCGGAACACTTTGGAATTTCATGTACGGTAGTAAAAAGAATCGGAACATTATCCGAATGTCGTACAAGGACTTTTTTCTTTGAAGATTATCTTTTACATATTGAGAGGTATGTAGGCCTTAACAATTTAAGATGATGGAAGAATACGCTTATACAGTAATGTATAGGCGTATTTTTTATGATATACACAATTTCATATTTCAACCAAAATAAGAAAAGGAGATGTGTTGTTATGAATAAGAAAGGAATATGTACAATCGTAGGATATATCCATGATACTGATTATGACTGCGATGAGCTTGAAGTCGGGGTTAATGAATATGGAGATTATATTCTTTATCATTATGACGGGCAGCAGTCAATACCTCTTGACTATCCTGCAGTACCTAAAAAAGAAGTTGATTCTAAGCTTCTACGAGAGAGACTTGACAAATTAGGCGTTGCTCAGTGTTTTTAGTACAAGAAAAGACTGTCTGTGTTAATTGCACAGGCAGCTTTTTGTTTTTACGGAGAAATATACTGCAGGCGTGATATGTCACATGTTTTTTTTCCTTCTTTCTATCTACATATTTAATGAAAACAAAAAACAGGAGGATAGAACTATGGGAGCAACATATGCTGTAGAATTAAAGGCCATTATAAAAAATGGGAAAAGAAATGCGGTAGAAGAACAGGTGGCAAAATATATGTCTACAATTGACTGTTTCAAAGAGAGGCATCATGTAGATGTATATACTTTGGAACTGGACTCACTCCTCTACTGGCTATTTGCAGGACACCAGAATATGTATGAATCGGATATTGTTGACAATAACATCTATGTCAAGAGTTATTTTGATGCTACATATTCATGGGAAAGAGTTATGTATGAGGTGTTTGAAAAGATTGCACCGTTCTTAGAGGATGATTCAGAACTTATTGTTTGTCCGGATAACGACCGATCATCCTGCGTAGTAAAAGACGGCAAGATGGTTTTCGGAAAGTGGGTGATCAGATGAGAAATGTAATAAGATCACAGGCTGAAAAATATGGAACAATAGGGGAGTGCGTTTTGTCGGATGATGGAACTGTAAGTAAACTGACAAGAGCGTTTTACAGACAGGGAAGTGTATTCAAAAGCTTTGAGAATTATCTAAATCATCCAGATAAACCTTGCTACGTTCCGGAACTTACTGATAATGTCTATACTGCGAATGACTTTTTAGAGTATTGCGATGGGCAGCAGGACATGGCTGATGAACTTTTTGAAGGTGTCGATTGGCAGTGCTTGGAAAGCCAGGTAGAAGACTGGGTTTGTAATGAGGAATGGGTTGTCTGTCCTAATTGCAACCGATTTATAAATTATGCCGGAGGTACAGGTGAAAATAACTGCAGTAAATGTGGATGGAAATATGAAGAATAGTACACCGTTTATGAAATTTTTGAGAAAATAAGGCATCAATATGGTGCCTTATTTTTTTTGTTATATTTTACTCATATTTAAAACAAATAAATAAAAAGGAGACTAAAAGCTATGGGAGAACTTTCATGGAAGTATGCGAACAGAAAAAACAGGAGAACTATGAAGAATAATGTTAAGCACGATTCTTACCTGTTAGTTCCTCCGGAGTTTCAGGATCAGTATGGAGAAGCAATCTACGATGACTGTTATAACGGGTATGGCCGCATTGGTAGATATGACGTCTACGAGCTTGTTGCGATTTGGAATCGTCAATGGCTGCCTAAAGAGACAACGGTTATGAAAAAACCAGTCTTAGAAGACTTTGAGGGACTTTGGAATTTCAATAAAGAAGAGCTTAGGAAGTCAGGATTATCTGACGCAGAAGTGGAAGCACTGGATTATGAAAAGCGAAGTAGACCGTATAACCGAGCTTTGTCCAGATATAAAAGAGACCTGCAGATGCTGGAAGACTTTGAATCCGGATGTTCTGATGGAGATATGAAGGTCAAGTATGGCGATGAGTATCTTCGAGAGATCGGCATCAATATCGCCTGCTACGATGAAGACAACAAGAACCTGAAGTATCCGATAAAAATAGTAGATGAGCTATGCGGATACGACGATGTTTGTGCATCGTTGGGTGATCCTAGACAGGGATGGTAAATATTGATTTTACAAATTAGGGCTTTGCATAGTAATGCAGAGCTCTTTTTTTGTGGAATTTAATTCCGTTTTTTTCTTGCTTTTAATTGACCATATTTTCAGAAAAATAAAAAACAGGAGGACGAAATAATGGGACATATTGTAAATTATGACACTTGTGAAGATAACAAGACGGCGAGAGTGGAATGTGAGGCTTACTGGAATGAAGTTGCTGAACACGATGACTGGCAGGAAGGGTGCAGTGGGCTTTGTAAGCCGATAAGGTGGATTGACCATGTGTGCACGGACTATGAAGAGGCAGATGAGTATATAAAAGCACATGATAATGGAGGGTATGATCAGCTTGCTGTGAAATTTTGCAAGTATCCACCAATCAAGCCTACAAAGACATATGAGATTCTCAAAGAAAGAGCTGATCGACTTACAGCACGATATATTGAGCTTAGCAATAACATTCACTACAAAGGCGTGAAATCAGCTTATGTATCATGCAAGAATTGTGGCAGCAAACTTGCCAGCTCCTACTTTGGTGGTAGATTGGGAAACAACTGCCCGATATGCGGAGCAGATCTCCGGCCGGAATCAACGCTTACTGCAATTAACAATGCCAAAGCAAATGCAGAGAAAGCAAAAAAGGAACTCAGGATTGAGGAGAAAAAAATAAATAACAAGTCAAAAAAGAATGCAAAGATAGTCTGGCTTGTCAAGACAGAATATCATGTATAAAAATTGGTCTCACATTAGTTTCTAGTGTGAGGCTTTTTTATTGATACATATTTCTCATATTTTATTGTGAAAAATAAAATAAAAAGGAGAAATCTATATGAACAGAGAAATGATGAAAGAAGAAGCTGTAAAAAGAATGGAGAAACTTAACATTTTGCCTGAGGTTATAACAGGTTTTCGTGAGGGTATCGTGTATGAGAGTAATCAAGGCTTTCTTATTCAGCTCAACGATGAGCAGAAAGAGATGGTCAAGGCCTTCGAAGAGAAAAATGGTGCTCTTGTGTATCTTGTATGCCACGAGTATACAAATATAGGAGAGTTGTATGACTTCTTGTACATATCAAAGTACCAGGAAGAATGGGATGCTGACATGACAGATTTAGAAGCCAATATGCCATTCGCATATGTTGTGAATAAGAGCATGCCGGATTGTTCCGAATTTGGAAGTATTGGCATACTGACAATAGGCGGAACAATAGTTAGAGTTAGTTAATAAAAAATTTCGCTATATATTCTTGTAGAATAGTATGTTACAGTATCCTTCGCAAGAGATTTTCAATAGGGAAAGTCCTTTGTGGCTTTCTCTATACTTAGAAGAAAGAGGTGTAAGAGGGTGTAATTCATGCTTTTCTAAAGAAAAAATCAAGACTACGACTACATTTACAGTTGATTATAAGGGTTGTATTATCGTTATAAAAAATGTTTTATGCTATGAATGTCAGGTTTGCGGAGAAATTATTTTCTCAGATGAAACTTCTGCTCACATTGAATATTTAGTAAGTGAAGCCCAAAAAATACTACAAGATGTTACAGTTATTGATTACAATAAAGTTGCATAAAAAAGAGATGAACTAGTAAAAAACCACCCTGAGTTTATTAAAATATACTCAGAGTGGTCTTTTTTATATTATGATATCTGTTGTTTTGTACCATTTGTACTTGTAATACTTTTTGCAAAAGTCAAAAGATGGCTTTATATATGTCTCATACTGTGTTTTCCGGTCAAAAGAATCGTCATCATGAATAATTCCTCCTGGGCCAAGGATCTGCCCCCAGTATCCCGGTTCACCTGAATTTTCGGAGTCGATAGCTAGTTTTTTAGCACTCTGCAGACCAATATGATAAGTGCAGATGGCTCCATCCTCATTATAAAGAAATGCATATGAGCTCAGTTCTGCGCAATATAGATCTGTGCCGGATTTTATTGTATCGTACATTTCTTTCCAGTTTTTGAAACTGTATGGTTCTCTTGTTGTCATGTTTTTATCCTCCTATTAATTTACTTTGAATTAAACATGAAATGTTATGAATCAAAAAATATATTTTATTCCACTATATATGCCATATTTTAATTACAAAAATAAAATTGGAGGATGGTATTATGGAAATAACAAAAATGCTTACTGTTTCAACCGCACATATATCAGAGGATACGGCTAAATTGCTCGATAAGGAAGTAGAGGCTGATTCTTTAGGTATAAATGTATACCGTAAAGGAGAATACGGATGGTTCATAGGTGTTTCAGCGGATCTTTCGCAGTGCCTTAATTCCTGTGAAAATGAAGTGCCTGATGAACTAGAAAAACTTATTATTTTTGCTGCTGATCTTGGTTGTGACATGCTTTGCATTGATCGCGATGGAGAGGTTCTCCCATACTTTGAAGTATATCTTTGGTGAGATAGAAGATATAAGAACGGCTACCACATACAAAATCTGTATGTGGTATTTTTTTGTATTTTTTGCAAAATCCATATTTATTTTAAAATAAAAAAAGGAGGCTTATTCATGGAGATAAGTAAATTGAAGAAGTTAAAGAAAATGGCAGAGAATGGAGGCAGTTTTGATTTTGAGAGGTATCATATAGTGTGTGATTCCTATAACGCAAAACTGGATAGTGGTAAGATAACCGTTATAAGCGGAACATATCTGTACTCTAATGAAACGGTAGGAGAGATTTACAGAGAAATTTGTACATGTTCATACAAGAATATGGAGGTTTTAGCCGTTATAACACCTGATGGTAAAATGGTTGTAAACAAATATTCGTTTACCCCCGATGAAAAAACAGACGATATTATAAGTTTCACTGAATACTCAAAGAGATACAGAGGAAAGGTGATGGAGACTGTTTATGAGGTATATGACAAAATTACGCCATCCAAACCAATTCCATATGATCAGCTTGAAGATAAGGATTACTACAAAAGAAGGGCCGTTGAAGTATGTTACGAAAACGGAAGAATTGATAGCATTGATTTGACTATACCGGATGGATTAATATACGATAAGCTCTTTGGTGTAAAGGATCAGATTGAAGAGATCCGCCAGGACTTTGAGGAAAACGGAGATACTCGCTCAGTATTTAAAGGCTATTCAATTGTCTCTGTAAAGAATCAGGCGACACAGATTGATGCAGTCATTAGAGAGGGTGATTTCCTTACGCCTGGTGAAAAGAGCATCTTAGATGCTGTCTCAAAAACAGACACCAAAACAGTGAACATTTCGTTTGAAAAGAACGGAATAAAGTCCGATTTTGCAAAATTCAGCAAGGAGACTCTCATTAACACAATTAAGTATAGCAGGGATATACCATCTTATAATTTTGAAAATGGAAAAGAAGGAAAATCTGTTTGTAGTCGTCTTGATATTAAATGGGACAACCATTTGTATCCATCAGATATCAAAGAGATAAGATCTAAGGGAAAAATAATATACAGCAGATAACGATAGGAAGCTGGTAGATTCATTTGTGAAATCTATGGAAGAAAATATACGTTTTTATTCCAACGGAGAAATAACAGATGCTGATGTAAAATATCTGGCTGAATATGAAGTTAATCGGTTGGATTTTGAAAACGAATGGTAGATGCACAAAGGCATCGAATACTTTGTGAGAAGAGCTGTTAATAAATTTTTAAAAGAAACGGCATAATTCTCACCTAAGCAGGTAAAAAAAATAAGGTGTTGAGCATAAATCATCCGTGACAAATGACTTTATGCTGACGGCTTAAGGTCCATAAGTAACATAGGAAAAGAAAAGAACATCACGGCTAGAAATGGCTGTGGTGCTTTTTTTGTGTATATAAATACTTCCATATTTCCTGTAAATAAAGAAACAGGAGGACATATTATGAAGAGAAAAAGAGAACTTGGCTATATGCCAAAAGGAAAGGTCTTTTACGTAGACGGAAAACCTGAACTATGCAGTGCTACAGGTTATGAGGTATGTGAGGACGATAGCAATTTGCTTAGCAACTGGCATAATGAATACATTGACAGGAATGGGGGTGTCCATTATGAGTAAGGCCCTTACAAGCGAGCAGAAAGAACAACTTGCCCTTGAGCTTATAGACTATCTGATAAGCAAAGGATTGTTCACAGATGTTACTGTCTATGTAAACGGCAGGTCATATGGCACATACGACAGGGAGAATGAGAAGTTTTACTATAATGATAAGAATCATATAGTAATAACTGAAAACAAAGATCCAAGGGACTGCTTTGAGTATGTCTCAAAGGATAATATTCTTTCGATGTCGTTTGAAGGGCCTCTGTATCATGTCCTAAATGGATATTCAGGCCCGTATACAGTCTATGATGAGATGGGTAAGATATGCGAAAAATATGGTTGCTACTTTGAGCTTGGAAATGCGTGGAATATGACATGCTATTACTTATAACACAAAGCATAATAACAAGAAAACACGTTTGTATATATAGCAGGCGTGTTTTTTTTATGCAGTGCAGTATTCATATTTTAAGCAAAATATAAGATTAAGGAGGATAAAGGTATGTTTAAAAAAGGTGACATTGTAGAAATTGTAGGAAAGGAATATGAAGTCATAGGGGTTGAACCGGAAGCTTGCGACAAACCTATTGTAAGAATTGCTGATAGATACTGGGCTAACAGTGTAGGCGACCTTCAGCCGGTATATGAGCTTTACGACAGAAACAGGCGTAAATTAAAAAAAGTCGGTGATGCTTTTATGACAAAGGTACAAAACGTATACTGGTCTAATGGCGCAGGCGATCTTCATCATGGAGGCTTTGAAGACTTAGAAGAAGAACGGCTACCGGATCAGCTAAAGGCGATATATCCTTGGTTTAAGGAATACGAATTTGGGTGTACAAATTACCTCTTTGAGAAAGACGGACGATACGGAATAGCTCTTGAACTTGAATGGGATCCTGACGAGTGCAGACGTGACGACTTTATTAAGATCGGAGAAACAAAAACAGCCATAGCTATTAACCTTATAGTCATTATGGGATATCCGGTTATCGTCGAACTTATTCCGCCAGAAGATAGCATTATTGGATACATACTAAGAATATTTATTCCAACGGATAAAATGAAGTATGAGGATTACCAGAAGATAGGAAAGAAAGTAGAAGAAATACTCGACGCACTATGGTGATTTCTTTTGTTATTCCTTTAATTCATAAAAATACACTTGCTTAAGCAGGTGTATTTTTTTACATTCAAATTTCTCATTTTTCTCAAAACAAAAGAAAAAAAGAGAAATTTGTTATGAAGAAAAAAGTGAATAAAGGATATGAGGTTGTATATGGTCATGGCGGCTGCACACTTTCTACAGGCAGCCGTGTAGTGTATCCGTGCTATAGGCTTGCAGCACAGTACAGGACGCGCTAAATTCAATTTCGCTTTATATTTATTTGTACGTTTCCATGCTCCCATATTTTCCTCAAATAAATAAAAGGAGGATGAGAGTATGGGGCATAATATTAGTTATGACACATGCGACGACACAGAAAAGGCGATGAAGAGCTGTGAGGCGTATTGGAACGACTATGCAGCACATGAAGACTGGCAAGAAGGATGTAGTGGACTTACTAAACCGATCAGATGGATAAACAAGCCTATCTGTGAAAACTATGAAGAGGCAGAGACGTATATCAGTGAACATGACAAAGGTTGGTATGATCAGCTTGCAGTAAGGTTCTATGATTATGGAAAAATAGAACCTACCAAGACTTACAACACTCTTAAAGAGCGTTCAGAGCGACTTGAGAGACGATATGTTGAGCTTAGAGACAATATACACTACAAAGGCGTAAAGTCTGCTTATGTGAGCTGCAGGGGCTGTGGGAGTAAGCTTGCAAGCACATATTTCGGTGACAGGATAAAGAATAAATGTCCTGTCTGTATGGCGGATCTCAGACCTGAATCAACGCTGCAGCTAATCGAAAATGCCAAAGAAAATGCTGAAAAGGCAAGGAAAGATTTTAAAGCTGAAGAAAAGAAACTGCAGCAGAAGATAAAGTCTAAGGCAAAGCTGAAGTGGCTTGTAAAGATTGAGTACCACACCTAGAAAAACAACAGAATAAATAAAAGCACATCGACATGCACGGATATTATTTCCGTGTACCTGTGGGTGTGTTTTTATTTTTGCTTCCTGTTCTCATATTTATACAAAATATAAAACAGGAGAAATAGAGATATGAATAAGAAGAAAGAAGCTGTAAAGAGAATGAAAAACATTGGATTGCTGCCAAAAGTAATCACTGAGTTTGAGCATGGTACACTTAATCTAAGCGAGAACGGAATGCTCTACTGGCTTGACGATGAGCAGAAGAAGATGGTAGAAAAGTTTGAGAAAGAGTATAAAGCACTCATATATCATGTTTGCCACGAATGTACAAATGTGGGAGAGATGTATGATTTGCTCTATGTCTCTGATCATGAGGAGGAATGGCCAATGGATAACGAGGATCTTGAGGCAGGTTATCCGTTTGCCTATGTGGTGAATAAGACGTATCCTGAATTTTCCGAGTTTGGTGTGATTGGGATTAGACCGGTACTTGGCGGAATAGTCAGAGTTCACTAATAAATCTTAAAAACACATTCATAAGTACAATAATCTGTGCTTATGGGTGTGTTTTTTTTGTTGCGACAGCGCAGACACCATACTGACCTGATGTTGTAATAAAAAAACACCCTACGCTACATATGTAGCATAAGGTGGTTTTTGTCATTCATGTATAAGACTATTCATCTCTTGTACAGAACCATTCTTCCTTATAATGATTCCTGCAATACTGGATTGCATCTTTTTCTTCAAGGATCATACCGCCTGCACCAAGAAACTGTGCGAGATACCCCGGTTGCTCAGTTTTTTTACTCTCTTTAATAAGGCTTGCTGCATAAGAAGGTCTTATGTCATATACACAGATTGCCCCGGCTTCGCTATACCTGAAGACATATTCCTCAAGATCAGGACTATACAGATCCGTGTTTAACAATGTATCATGCATCTCCTCCGGTGATCTAAATAAAAAAATCTTATTCATACTTTTATCCTCCTTTAGTTTTATTTACGGAAAATATGAGAAACGATGATTGAATAAATTTATTTCATATTCCCACATCTCTGATATTTCAGACAAATAAATAAAAAGGAGGCTTATATTATGGAAATAAGCAAGTTAAAAGAATTAAGAGAAAAAATGTTGTACGAGAGATCAGGTTTTGATTTTGAGGACTACCGGATTGTCACCGATACATATAAAGGTATAGTTGCAGCTTTTGGATTGTATCTTTATTCAAAAGAGGATGCAAGAGATGCTATTATTAACTGTGCTACATCTGATTATTCTAAACAGGAATTGGTGGCTATTTTCGCCGACAATATACTGGTTGTCACCGAGCATTTCTTTACCCCGGATGAAGAAACAGATCAGATAATGAGCATTGAAGAGTATTCGAGACGGTTAAAAAATAAGGTCGCTGATGTAGTGAAAGACTGCTATGACAAAGCGACTCCGACTAAGATGGATTATGATGTTTTACCTGAAGAGAGTAAACGAAATCTTAGACGAGAATTGATCGAATTCAAATATGAAGAAAAGAATAACAACATTTCTGAGTATCGTGTTACAAGGAGAGATATACTTGAAGATTTGTTAGGTAAAAGATGCATTGTTTCGGAAATCTGTAATGAATTTAATGAGACAGGTGACATAGAACAGATATACCTTCTTTGGCACAAACAGCATGATGATCTGCTTAGAGACGCTATAAAAGCAGATAATTTTCTGACAGAGGACGATGACAGGCTCCTTACAGCTCTCTACGGGACTACCGGGAAAACGGTAAATGTATCATTTGAAAAGGATGGAATTGTATCACCTTTTGCCAAATTTGACAGAGAAAATCTGTTAAGAATTATCAAGACTGAATACGATATTAGTTCTTATAATTTCTCAAATGGCAAGGAAGGAGAAAAGATTATAAAGATGCTTGGTATTACCTGGCAGAACGGACTGTATCACACAAATATAAAAGAGGTTATGTTTGGCGGTAAGGTAATATACAGCAAGTAGCTATTTTCCATCTCAGTTATAACAAAAAAACACTGCATACAGTATGTATCAATGTCATTAAGTTAAGCACTTGACAGTAAAAATCAAAAGACAGTCACATTCCAATTAACGGAAAAGTGGCTGTCTTTTTTCTTAAATCTTGCCTGTCTTATTGTACTTATTGATATATTCTTCTAATGCTTTTTCGACTGTAGCCGTCTTAGAAAGCTTCGTATCAGCAATGAACTTTTCCAGTTTGTCTGATACAGACTTATCAATTTTACAATTCAGATTCTTGTATTCTTTTCTTGACATAGTTATCGCTCCTATTCATTATTCACTTTTTAACCATTGTGTATATCAAAAAATACATCGGTTGATTCTAATGGGTATAAGTCTGTATCTTTTAAACTGAAATAATCGTCCGAGTAATCCCAATCTAAGAAACTGCTGATATGATACGATTTGATACCCTTTTGCTCCGCTTCCCTTAAAAATGCAAGTACATCATCCACATAAACAACATCTTTTAAGTCAATTCGATGTCCTGCACAGTATTCAACAATACTATCAGCTTTCGAGATATTTTCAAAAGTAAGTATTCTATCTTGTTGTCTAATAATTGGAAAATGCTTATCCAGCCACAATTGTTTATCATCCATTTCCTGCTGAACTTGACAATGACCCATGATGAAATTTCTTCTTGCTCCACAAGAATAAACAACTTTTATCATATGCTGAGATGGTTTTCTTGTTAAGAAAATATGTTCACTAATTTCTTTTAAACTCATACCATTGTTCGTACCATCTGGGTCTGAAACATGGTCATTAAAACGATAAGGTGCTAAAGTTCCATCAATATCCCAAAAAACATATTTACCTTCTAAATCACTTTTTCTAATACTTCCAGTTTCCATATCTTATTCTTCCTTTCACAGTTTAATCTCTCAAACAGTCATCACTATAGATTGTATAAAATTCGTAATGTTCTTTCTTCCAATATAAATCATCTATAATATCAGACAGATATTGGTTCTGATTTAATGTAAAAAATGATAACTGATGATGTCTGTTAATAAAATCAAGGCTTGTTCGTTCATCATAAAATTCTTCTATATGTTTTAACCATTTTGAAAAATCTTTGATATGAGAATTATCTCTAAGAGCAAATCTGCCGAACCATTGTTGCTTTATTAACTGTCTTTCTTTGGTTCTTTCAGGAAGTTCTGAATCATTCCAAATAATATTATCTGGCTCAACAATTACATATAGAATACCTTGTCTGTCCATCTCATCTATAACGGATTCTGTCTGACAAACAAATACAAAATCATACTGACCAGACTTTGCTTTTTCAAGGATGTCTGCAACATAATAAGTTTCCCATCCATTTACTTTTTCATAAGATGAGCTGTCACTATCACAAATCATATACCCATACTGCTCCTGATGCTGTGTGAGCCATGTTTTACCACAACCTGCAAAGACGCTAACTATCAGAGTTTTCTTCATTTTACTTTTTCTCCTTTAATTTATTTATATACTATCAATATGACAGAAAAATAAATAATTATGGTTGCATATTAATAGCATACATCAAATAACGACACATCGTTACTATTTACATATATTATAACCCGTATATCGTTACTTTTCAACATTCAAATAACGATTATTCATTATTTTTATCAACTTGTGTTGAACCTTGTAACGGCAGCATTTATAATGAAATTTATTATGAATTAAAAGGTGGTTGTTATGGCAAATCGAACGATAGATGAGGAAAATGTAAAGATAGGCAGACTATTACAAGGTGCAAGGGAAAGTCATGGTGTTTTACAGTCAGAATTATGTGAAACGACTGGACTAACGAAAAATCATATCTCAGCCGTAGAACGTGGTGTATCTAAAGCCAGTATTCGTATGCTGATTGGATATTGTGAAAAGATAGGGATAACACCAAATGATATTCTTGGATATAACGAACTTAACTTAATACCCGAATTACAAGAAATGCTTGCATCTATGGATGAAAAGCAGCAGAAACGCATTGTAGATATGATAAAACTGATGTCAAGATAAAAAATATGACCGTTCACATTATGAAAAAGTGGCGGTCTTTTTTATTGTCAGAAAAGTAACGATTGTTCGTCATAAATGTTGAAAAACTGACAATATTATGTTACTATAATTATGTATCATTATAGGCAAAAGAAAAGCATCTGCTTCTCCGACCAAAGATTAACAGATGCTATTTCTTTAAGTTATTTAACTCAACGGTACTTGCGTACCAATTCGTTACTGCTTTTTACAAATATTATAATACATCAGTCCGAAAGGATTGTCAACGACCAATCATATACAAAATTCAACAAAATTGCTCAGGTATGAGTAGTTTTCTTTATATTTTCTGTAACGAATTTCCCATAAGCAAGCATCCTTTGAGCCAAGGGCAGGTGATGTCTTATGGTTTCAGACCAAAAACTGAATACAGCATTAGAACAATTAGATTTTGTGATTGATGATACTGTATCACATATACAGGATTTCACAAAATCTCCTAATGACTTTACCCGTAATCGTAAGCTTAATGCAGTTACAACTATTAAAGTTACCCTAAATATGCAGGGTAACAGCTTAATTACAGAGTTGATAGATGCTTTCCCTAATCTTGATGACCGTATGATGGCATCTGCATACGAACAGCAGAAAGCCAAGCTCACACCAGAAGTATTTAAGCATATTTTCGATGAGTACAATAAAACAATCAGCAATCCTCGTACCATGCAGGGCTACAGAGTATTTGCAACAGATGGTTCGGACTTCAATCCACCATATCAGAGCAAATCTGCTTTTGTAATGAATGTATCTAATGGCAGACCTCGTAAAGATGGAGAACCAGTAAAACCATTCAGTCAGATACATGCAAATATGCTATATTGACAGTATGTATGTGGTGTTTTTTTTATTGATCCGACATTTCATATTATTCTCAAATAAATAAGAAAAGGAGAATATCTATGGAAAAGATAGAAAAGATGTTGGAGAATTTCTTTGAAATAACGGAGGATGAAAAAGAATATAACTGCTGCTATGCGGGGACTCACACAACAAGGAGCATTGTTGTGAAGGAAAAGAAAGAAATAGAGAAAAATACGTATGATGTAGTATTTATTCTTAATAAAAAGGTGTTTACTACAGATATGTATGGAGTTGATCTCGGTGCATATAATGACCATGAAGAATCTCGGACAATGAGAGCTTCAGTTAATATATGTACCGGGGAGGTTGAGATCCTTGAATAAAGTAAAGGCTCTGTACAGAAATGTACAGGGCTTTTGCTTTGCAAAAATAGGAATAGCATTTATTTTGTGCAAATAAATGAAAGCTATATGTTTTTGTTATCATATTTTACAGGAGGTGAAAAAAATATGAGTAAGTGCAAAAAACTTCATCAAGGAATATATGAATATCGGGGATACAGAATATGCAATTGCGGCTATCATGAGCCTGATCACTGTATATGGTGGGAGGCAGTAGATATCAAAACAGGCTGCGCCGACTATCATGCAAATACAAAGAAAGAAATTATAGAAATGATCGAAAGAGGAGAGTGATGTATTATATAAAGTGGTATACTTTTTAATTGCTAGTTCAAATATGTCAGGAAATGTATAGGGGGATTGTGCTTTGTTGAAAGACAAT